>ERZ1026872.84-NODE-84-length-37027-cov-5.597073_pt1 | contig 37027 bp, 47 predicted proteins | sample MGYA00380166_ERZ1026872 | MGnify/ENA primary metagenome ERZ1026872 (study PRJEB33269, sample SAMEA4719802) | human gut metagenome | biome: human-associated habitat; feature: organic feature; material: feces | place: Cameroon | collected 2013-10 ... | reverse complement strand
CGGCAGCGTCAGATGTGTATAAGAGACAGATTATATCCTGTTGTTGATAGTTTAAGGAGAATTGTTTTTATATTCACGAACCAAATGAAATGATCTTATTTAATCTTTTATAACTATTATTGATGTGTCTGGTGTTAATTTTATTATCTGATTTTTATTTGCGTGTGGTGTTCCTGTGTGTATTAACTAACGATGATGTTGAGTCCCTCTGGAAGATAAAAACAGGAGAATGTGATATGAATTCGATTCCTTATCACAGTAACAATTCCGCCATGCCGGTCTGGGTAACGATTGATGAAGCTGTTAATGTCATAAAAAAGCAAGCAGGTATTGAGATTACGGCCAGTGAAGTCTGGCGCTATGCGCTTTATGGGCATCTTACTCTGTCCATTTATTTTCAGTCTCCTGTGATCCTTAGACGAATTAAAGTTGGAAAAAATAAAATTTTTCTGATGAAGGGAAAAGATGATCCAGTTAACCGACTCTGTTACCTGAGCAGTGAATATATTTTTATGAGTAATAGCTGGAGGGTGAAAACTGAAGGCGATTACATCACTCCACCCAGTTATATAATGGATACCCCATTACTGGGATATGAATATGTGATGTTGCAACGGTTACTGGCACATTCACTGAACTTACCACTACCAGAGACCGGACAGAGCAATACCTATTGTGGCATTCTGGTCAGTGACGGGAGTCATATTTTTCAGGTTTTTGAATATCAGTCTTTAGAGCAAAGAATTTTTCAGCAGTTACAATTTATTCCTGCAGAAAAAGCAAGTCTTTGCCATGACGAAATCAATAAAATTCAGTTCGACAGAACAAAGAAAGATTACTTTCCTGTCTATCATTTTCCTGGGGATGCCTGTTTCGTTGTGAAAAGGCAGCATCTTGAGTCATTTCTCAGTCGGTTTTACTCCTCTGCGACGAAGCCATCAATACAAATTTCAACACCGCTGTCGCGGTTGTTATGGCTCGCCTGTAAACATAATGAGCATACAAATTCTCTGCTTGACCATCCTTATAAACTGGTCTCCGTTTTTGAAGAGTGGGCAGCATCTGATGGCATCACCGATCGTCTGAGCGGCGACACGTTGAAAAAAGCCCTGCAAAGAGGTTCTCCGGTCTGAAAATCCGCGTTGCGGGTTCTGAAATCCGCAACGCGGGTACTGCTGCTTTTCTTATCGATCCGGATATGTTGGTATCGGTACTACCGACAGATACACAGGAGTACATCATGGTCTCTCATCGATTCCTGCGACTGAATCAGGTTCTGGATAAAACCGGCCTGAAACGCTCTCAGGTTTACACCTATATGAAAACGGGGGATTTTCCCAAATCCGTCAAGATTGGCCCGGCCAGCGTGGCATGGCTTGAATCAGAGATTGATGAATGGATTAATGAAAAAATAAATAACCGCTGACAGCTTTTCTGTTATTCACTGACTTATTCAGGATCATAATGATGAACAATGATCAGGGCATTCTTATGCCTGTTGCACTGGATCAACTGCGGGCATTTGATTTAAATCCCCGCATTACCCGTAATCCAAATTACGATGAAATTAAAGAGTCGATTCGCCATCGTGGGCTGGAACATCCTCCGCAGATCACTCAGCGTCCGGGAGAGCCGTTTTATATTATTGCCAATGGTGGAAATACCCGTCTTGCTATTCTTAATGATCTGTGGCTGGAAACTCATGATAAAAAATACTGGAATATTGCCTGTCACTTTCGTAAATGGAGAACAGACCAAAGTGTTGAGGAAGGTAATCTTCAGTGTCTGATGGGACACCTTATTGAAGATGGAATGAAAGGTGAGCTGACGTTTATTGAACGTGCGCTTGGAATACAGAACGCAATTAATTTACATCAGAGTATCAATAAGGAGTGTTCGCAAAATGAAACTGCCAAAATGCTGGCTCAGGAAGGATATCCTCTTTCACAAACATTGCTGAGTGTCATGTCAGCCACAATCAAACTGCTGTTTCCTTATATATCTGATCTCCTGTATAGCGGTTTATCAAGAACCAATATTGAAAAGCTGTTGACTCTCCGTTCCAGTACCGAAAAATTCTGGGATAAAGCCTGCCAGGAATTACCCTCGCCCGTAGAACGTAACCTGCCGTTATTTGATGATATTTTCGCGATGGCGCTGACATCGTTTAATGGCCCGACAACGGGATTCTCACTGGAGCATATTCAGGACGAACTGACCGGGCTGATCAGCCAGGCGCTGAACATTGACTATAACGCGGTGGCCCTGGTGACAGATGCCCGCGCACAAAAGCGTACTTCACTACTCGGTAGTGATCCTGTTCCTGAACTGCCTGACATTGGTGAACAACGCCGAGTGGATCTGAAGTACCAGAAATCCCCTGATATCACTCAGCGGAAGGAAAATGATAGTGGCGAGAATGAGCCGGATGATACCAGCCAGGTTTACCAGACAGACGAAGATAATGATGATGAGGATAATAATAACGCGCAGGTACAGCCAGCAGCAGAACGACGATTTTCATCGGGTATACCCCCGCAAACAGTATCCATGACTGAGGATTATTCCCTTTCCTCATCGCCGCTGTCTGATGCACCCGAATCGCTGGCATCATTAATTGATCAGACAGCGTGGGAACTGGCAGGCAATGCCGGGCTGGAATTTCTGATTTCGCCCACGGATACCGGAATATTTGATATCGCCTCTCCTGTGGAGGAACTGTCTAACGAAGGGAAGATCACCTGGCAGTTGCTGGCCTTTCTGGCCGGAAAACTTCCAGGTAGCGCCACGGTCTGGCGACAGATGATTATCGGCACACCTGATGTACCTGCCGGATTTAATGAAGAAACGTTGCTAAAAATTTTTCAGCTTATTCGTTATATCCGCCGTTTATATGAAAAACAACACAAGGGGAATAATACATGATCCCTTCACTTAATTATTCGGTACTGACGGATGCTCTGCATGCGTTAAAAGAAGGCAATATTCGGCACTGTGAAGCGCTGGGTTTCACTTACAACGAACTCGAAGCCATTAATAACCTGTCTGTCGATGAGCTTTTTATTCTGAGTCGCGCCTCGGCGCAGTTTCTTCATGTTTCCATTCAGCATGAGGTATTACGCCAGTTACTGGCTCAGACGAAACAGGAAATTCAGTTGCAACAGCGAATCAACCGGGCAATCACACTCGGTGGTTCAATTGAACTGCTCAGTCAATTCTTCGGCCTGTCATCCGGCGAAATCAGTGCCAGACGCCGCTTTATCGGCATCAGTGTTTCTCAGGGGCGAACCCGGATCCCGGACGAAGAGAGCGATGCACGGATCTGGAAAAAGTGGCAACAATGTCGGCCAGACAACCTGCTGTCAATGGATGCGCTCGACGCAATGATGAATATCACGGAATCCCTTTCTGGTGAAGCCGGAGGTGAGCCCCTGTCACTGACTGTCGTATGGAACCGTATCTCGCAGTGCGAAAAAGAAACAGGAGGTCAGAATGCCTGATGAGATCGATCGCGATCAGGAATTTAACGAACAGCAACTTGAGGCCATGATTGCTCACGCCCGTTCAGTCCCCACTCACTTGCCGTCACTGTTTTTTTGCCGACAGTGTGGAGAAGCCATTCCTGAAAAAAGGCGACGGTTGTTGCCAGGCGTCGCGCTGTGCACTGACTGCCAGGCTGAAAATGAACGAAAATGCGGCACCTGACTGACACAATAACTTATCCCGTTCTGCACGTAGAACGGGATTTTGTTGCACCGGAAATGAGAAATAGGTTATGGCGATTAAAATTGTGTTATTGATAGGAAATCGTACAAAATTATTTGGGGGTAAATAATTTTGTACGATTTCCTATCAATAATCATTAATCAAACGGCAAAACAAATCATAAAGTATGGCTTTACCGTTTGATAATTACTGATTTCCCGTTCTGGTTTTCCATTGTTCACAATGTGGTACAGCCTCATTCTCACCACTCCCTGTACCATCACCGGAGTGAACACCATGAGCGATATGGTCCCAGAAACCCGGCTTACCACCGGCCCATTACGCAGCAGCATTACGATTGAACTACATACCCACCTTGCCACCCGTACCTGGACCGGACGCCAGCCGGATCCTGCTGAGAATATTCACGGTATTATCGGTATGCCACGTTTCCTCAATATTATGAACGTCATCCGTCTCGATACTGTGGCGGATAATCCTTATGCCGATCTGTGGATGTTGCGTCTTGAAGAGCGCCTTCTCGCGGCCCGTGAGGAAATGAACGTGCTCATCGACAGTATGAAAACGGTATTCAGCCAGCTTCCTGAAACGATGACTGTGGAGGGGTGTGCCAGTATCCAGCCTGCCAGATTTCCTGTTTTTGCCTCGACGCAGGCAGGCTTTATCGCTATTTACCTGTTAACCGATTTTGATGAACTGATGCGCAAGGCGTTGCTGGCCCAGCATATGGCGTTGATTAACCGGGTTCAGATAAGTGAGCTGCGTGAAAAAGGCGGTAATCTTATCCGCAGTATTCTGGTGCTGGCCCAGAAATATCGTCGCATCTCCGTTACCCGCCAGGATATCCGTGAACGCAATGCCAGAGCGATAGCTGCTGAAGAGCAGGTTGGTCCTGTCCCGGAGGATATTTTTGACGGTTCCCTTCGCTCAGCTTGGGCTCCCCCTCTGCGACAGTCTGCGAGCGAAGTACCTGCGCCAGCAACGGAGCAGGAAAGTCTGGAGACTGCGCCAACTGCTAATGATGGCAGCAATACCGAAACTGCATCAATCTCAACCCCGACAGGCGCAGAAGGCGATGATGAGTCTGACATCTGAGCCTGTGCAGCCCGGGTATCGCGCATTGTCTGATGCAGACTGGCTTGCTTACGAAAGCTGTCTAAAAGGCCTTTTAAGGGTAAGAGAGCCGCGGGCTCTGGCGCGTTCAGCGACAGAGGCGGCGGCGAACCTGCACCAGATACAGACGTTGATTATCCACCGGGCATGGCGCTGGCCCCTTCGGTATTTACCCTTATTCCTTTGCCGTGGGCCAGCTCGTTCTGGTGCAGATTTTCTGCGCTGGCGCAACCAGCAGAATAACCGTAGCGGAACTCCCGGCTGGCAGGCGCTGGTGCAGGATACCTCACTGCCACAGGAGGTACGTCATGCGCTGCTGGCGATTGAGCATGACCGTATTGTATTCAATATGCAGATGTCAGTGACGACATTTATTCTGCGCCAGATTCGGGAGTGTGCCATCAAATTTGAGGATGCCCGGAATATTGCGGCATCCATTTCCCCTGCGACAAAATAACCGGAGAAATAAAATTATGGCCCAGAGAGGGTTGAATAAGGTCTGTTTAATTGGTTTCGTCGGACAGGACCCGGAAATACGCTACACCGCCGACAAACAGCCGGTGGCGGTATTTTCGGTAGCGACCGGCGATTCGTGGAAAGACAAGGAAACCGGGGAAGCGAAGGAAAGGACGCAGTGGCACCGGATTGTTGTCTATAACAAACTGGCAGAAATTGCGGCTGCGCACCTGAAAAAAGGTACACAGGTCTACCTGGAGGGACGCTTGCAGGTTCGCAAATGGCTCGACAGTATCGGTGCAGAACGTCAGTCAACGGAAGTTGTGGTGGATATCAACGGAATGTTGCAGATGCTGGGTAAATCGGAGGAGGGGAAAAATACCCCTGATGAGTCCAGTAATGACAAAAATTCTGAATAATAAAAAACGGTATTAAAAATTAATTTTCATTCAATGACGTCATCATTATGGCGTCATTCTTTTATTTATTAATCTGGTTACCCCACGATATTTATTTTATTTGCGAATTAATTAGCAGCTTCATTCATCACAATGAGGCTGTTGTTATGTTTCCAGAAAATAAAATTTTCGGTGGTTCAGTCCGGCATGTTATTAGCCTGTCGGGAGGGAAGGATTCACTGGCGCTCTGGTTGTTATCCCGCGAATGGAATATTGATACGGTGGTGATATTCGCAGATACAGGTCATGAGCATCCCCTGACCTATGAGTACATTTCACTGCTGGAGCGAAAGCTTGGCCCTGTTATTCGTGTCTGTGCTGATTTCAGCCAGCGCATAATTAATAAGCGGAATTACATTCAGACCGTCTGGCCTGAAAAACTGGTGGCAAAATACGGTTATACGCCGCAGGGTGCAGAACAACGCATTCATGAAACGCTGGAACAGATGTATCCCCGGAATATTCCTTTCCTCGATTTATGCATCTGGAAGGGACGTTTTCCCAGCACCCGCGCACGCTTCTGCACGTTTGAGCTGAAACATCGTCCGATAGATGAACAGATTATTCAGCCGCTGCTGGGGCAGTACGATGACGTGGTGAGCTGGCAGGGCGTTCGCGCCCAGGAGTCAGCATCTCGCGCAAAATTATCGGTGCTGGAGCAGGATGTGGGTAACCAGACTGGCCTGCATGTTTACCGTCCTCTGTTGCAGTGGACACATGATGATGTTTTTGCGCTGGCGAAACGTCACGGTATTCCGCCCAATCCTCTTTATCAACTGGGATGCTCGCGTGTCGGCTGTATGCCCTGTATTCACGCCCGTAAAAAAGAGCTGGGCGTGATATTCCGGCGCTTTCCGGAGCAGATTCAGCGGGTTGCCGGGTGGGAGCTGATTGTTGCAGCCTGTTCGACTCGGGGCAATTCCACCTTTTTTCCGTCAACCCGCGATCCGCTGAAATCCGAGCAGGATATCAACAAAATCAGTCTCGACAGTCACGGTATTGAAACCTACCGGCGCTGGGCGTTTTCCCTTCACGGTGGACAGTTATTCGATGAGATTGCGGCCATCAATGACGGTAAAGCCTGTCACAGTATTTATACCGGCGTCTGCGAATAGGCATTAATTTTTGCTGTCCGGTAAACAGTTAACGCTGCCCGTCTCATCGATTCTTTTATTTAATGAGCGGGCATGATTGCCATTCTGGCGCCCAGGTAACAAGGCTGAAAGTTACCCGCAGTTTTACTGTGATGCCTGTCCCTTTGATATCTGCCAGCGACTGAAAACAGGTAATGCTGCCCCGTTTGCATTGTCGCCTTTGATTAACCGCTAATTTCCTTTCCCTCTGTTGTTTACGGGAACCAGACAAATTATTCACTGATTAAGAAACAGGAGTTACACCATGAAAATATTTATAGCAACACGTCCGGCGGAGGTGGATGGCCATTTTGTTAAGGTTGTCCTGGATTTTACACCTCCCGGCACGCCTGAAAGTACCGAAGTGAAAAATATCCACGAAGCCCGAAAGTTTATTAATGACTATATTGCCAGAAATGTGAAAGAAGGCCATAAAGCGCTCATTGTACGAAAGGACGGGCGGGCTTTTGCTGGCTTTGACACTTTTTATAAATCTCTGCCTCTGGCAGTCGATTCAACCACCCGATTATAAACTCAGGGCATATTATGAATTACGAAGGTAATGAAGAGTTGCGGCAGGACATTGCCCGGTTAGCGAATGATGTAAACGAACTACATCAGCGAATAAAGCTACTGGAGTAAAAATATCGCTGGGACAGCGATAATCTGGTACACGGCCTTGCCGGACAGTCATTACGTATCGCCAACGTATCATGCTCAACGCTGCATCTGCAGATATATGAACTGGATCTTGTCTTCTCGGACTGAAACTCAACAAAGGAACTGATTATAATGAAAGGTGCCCGTAGTGTTATTTTTAAAGCTGAAACGTTGATTCCGGTTATTCAGGAAGCGATGAAAAATCAATGTGCTGTTTTTCTTGTTAAGGACCACGGCCTGTATATGATGTCGGAAAAAAACAGGTCTGATCCGAATACCGGAAAAGTTTTAACACTTTCATATGCAGAAGGTTTTAATCCTGACCTGGCTGAGTTTGATGACTGGTATTATGAACTCAGGGATGTCTGTGGCGGCGATGATTTTTGTGAAACATTGCCGGTGACGGATAGTGTTCTCCAGGAGGTTCTCCGTCACAACGCAGACCTGAAAATTTCGTTTACGCCCACTCAGTTCAGATACCGTACTGTTAACCATTAACCTCAAATCCTCTGTCAACTGGCAGAGGATTTTTTTAATGAATATTTCATGAATTACTGATTTCATCAGGCTGGCTCTATTTTTATTTATATTTTGAAAACAGTTTTCCCTTTGCGAAACTGCCGGGCCTGTTATTTACTGAGCCTGCCCTTTCCATCCGTGTGATGGTCCCTTTGACAGCAGGGCTGCAAGCTGTCGCACTGAGTTTCAGTGTTATGCCTGCCCTTTAATGCCTGCCAGCGACTGCAAACAGGCAATATACCTCCGGTATAGCGTCGTTATTTTTTACCACTCACTTACACTTATCCTGCGGGAGACATTTCCCGTCAGGGGTGTCTCCGCTTATTTTCTGGAGATATCTCATGACTACACATACTGAACGTAAATATTTTGACCTCCATACTCGCGGCATTGGCTATGTTAATCGCCTGCGAACCGTCACTCCCAAAAAAGGCGAGCCATTTCTGGCCTGTACTGTCGCTGCACTTCGTGGCACCACTGACCAGCCAGAATATACGTATATTGATGTTCGTGTATATAACGAGAAGGCCGTCGAACTGCTGGAAAGTTGCCAGGATGCGCTGAGTAAAAAACAGAAGGTGTTGATTTCTTTTAGTGTCGGTGACATTTACCCGGAATGTTTTACCTATGAGAAAGGTGATAAAAAAGGTCAGTGTGGCTGCGGTATTAAAGGCCGCCTGATTAAAATTACCACGCTGAAAATTGACGGGCATGAATTTTACCGGGAAAACGCGGCTGAAAATTAGTCTGTGGACGCCTGATATTTTATTCACGGAGAATGGAAGCCCTGGCGGCTTTTATTCTCCATTTCATCGTATTCCTCCCAGGAAGTGACTCATGAATACCTCTGAACATTCTCCGGTTATTGTTACCGGAAAACTGGTTGTGCGAACGATTAACGGTCGCAACGGCGCATTTAATGTGGGTCTGCTGGAGACCGCCATTGGCAGTTTTTCGGTTAAAGATCGAGAGCTGGAGCAGTACAGTGCTGGCACCTATGAAGGGCAGTTTGTTATCGGCAGAATTTTTATGCATTCATGGAGCTATGGTGCGAACTCAGGTTCTGAAATCCGTGTCCGTCTCGATGCGCTGAATATTGCCAGCAATAACGAACTGACGCCGGATGATGAACGGAAGTTGCTTCCGCCCGTTAACGATCCACTGGAAGAAGAAATTCCGGTTAAACCAGAGACAGACCAACCTGTTTCTCAAAAAACGAAGCCAGTCCCGACGGTAAAAACACCGGAAAAAGCGGGTGCAAAACGTCCGCAGTTTACCGTTCCAACACCTGCTGAAATGGAGTCCGGAGACCAGAAGCTGTTTGGTCCGCTCTGGCCTCTGGGCAATATCGTTAAACTGGATGCCACCGCACCGCGTCAGCTACTGCGCGAGCAAACAGCACGCCTGACACAACTGGGCTACGACTTTGTCGCTCAGGAGCAGCATTTTATCAAATCAGGTGTACCGGCAGAGGCCGCGTTGCACTGAAGCTAGCTTGTTCATACCCACTGTCGGGTTTTCCTGACCGGGAGAACCCTCGCTAATCAAGGAGTTTTCCCTATGGGATGGTTATTTTGTTGTGATTCACGTTCTGCACTGATTAAGCACCTGACCCGTACTGACGAAAATGATGCTCTGCACTGGCAGACGCTGAACTGTGCGTTACGCGGGAATATTCTCTGGGCTGTTGTTCAGGTGACAGCAAAGCAGGGTAACGATTTTCTGGCGCTGAAAAAGGATGAATCTCTTAAACTGATTTTCTGCCACTTGTCGCAAAAATCAGAGTGTTTATGGGGATATAAATCACTTTGCGAAGACGCCTGGCCGCTGTATTACTCCTGCCCGCTGCGTTATCTGGATTTGGCTCCGGTGGTGAGGTGCGCAAAATGGCGTGAATCCGTCCGTGCTTATCATGACAACCGCCGCAGGGGGATAAAATGAGCATGTTGCAGCTCGGTGAAGTCCCCCACATCATGTCAGATGGCTATATTTGTGATGAACGCCGTTCTCTGATTTTTCTTTCCGTCTGGGGCAGGGATACTGCTGTTCAGGAGTTACTGGCCCGTCTGACGCTGAAAAACGAAGATGCGTTGACGCAGCTCACACTGACGGATGCCTCGCTCAATGAACACATTATTTTCCCCGGTAATACCGATAATCTCGACAAGCGCGCATCCCGCCATTCACAGACTCGTTTTGGCACACTGGTTCACGCCTGGCTGTTTGATAAGCGTTGCCTGACGCCTGACCGGACAAATGGCAATGCCTTCCTGCTGCTCAGACGTGATGACCCACAGTGGCGTGAACGCGTCTGGACGTTACTGAATGAAACCACCACGCTTCCGTTACTGGAGCACTGGCGCGACAGGGTTCTTACTCTGTTGCAGACTTCACAAATGCTGACACCTGTCGGCAGCTATGGCGATCTCACTGGCTGGCAGCTTTCGCTGGATATTCCCCGGCTCACCGGGCTTATCAGCGAAGCCATCATCATGGGGGAACTCTCCACCACGCCACGTCCCGACGATTTTTATTTCCGCTCTCTTCACGCAGCATAACCGCAGCGCCAGAACGTACCTGTTTTTCAGGTGCGTTCCGGCATCTTATTCATTGATTAAGGAATACTGATTATGGCCCTGATGTTTCCACGCCTGGCGCGTAACTTCGTTCGCAACGGATACTTTCCCACTGACGAAAGCTCACTGGAGCGTATTCTCTCGGCACTTGCTCCCGATGAGGCTTCCGGCACTATCCGGCTCCTTGACCCGTGCGCGGGAGAGGGTGTCGCTGTAACCGAAATCGCCTGTCACCTCGGCGAACAGGCCAAAGCTTACGCCGTAGAGTATGACGCCGAACGTGCTGCCCACTGTGCCACGATGGCTGATGTGACGCTATATGGCGACCTGATGGACACGATTATCTCGCAGCAGGCGTTTTCGATGCTGTTTCTTAATCCTCCTTACGGAGATGTGGCAACGGGTGAGCGTGACAGCGACAAAAATGGACGTGAACGGCTGGAGAAACAGTTTTACCGGCGTACCGTGGATAACCTGATGTACAACGGCATTCTGGTGCTGATTATTCCATTTTACACACTGGATAAGGAGTTTTCCGGCTGGCTGGCAAACAGCTTTACCGATGTGCAGGTGTTTTCTGCTGCAACTGAGCAGTTTAAACAGGTGGTGATCTTCGGTCGGCGTATTCGCCAGCATCAGCAGAACGCCGATAGCGTCAGGCAGGTTTTTCAGGCGTTAATGGCTATCGGTAAAGGCGATGAAACCGCTGTATCGCTACCTGAGACCTGGTCTGTGCCGTATACCGTTCCCGCCGCCCGGCAGGAACTGAAGCACTTTTACCGCGTAACCATTGAACCGGTGCAGCTTGCTGAAGAAATTCAGCGCGTTCAGGGACTCTGGCCTTCATTCTCCACGCAGCTTTGCGTGCAACCTCAGCCTCCACGACCGCCCGTCAGGCAGCTTTCCCGCTGGCATCTGGCGCTTGCACTTGCCGCTGGAGCCATTACCGGCGTCATCACTTCACCGACTGGCCGCACGTTGGTTGTGCGCGGGGACACTTACAAGACGAAAAACAGGAAAACGGAATTTACCGAAGACGATGACGGTAATATTACTGAAACTATCATTATGACTGACCGCTTTATACCCGTTATTTCGGCATGGGATATGACACCGGATTCTCAAACCTTCGGTGAACTGATTTCCATTCACTAAATCACTCCGAATTATTTAACTCACCATTTATTAAGGAATTTTATATGTCCCGTTTATTTTCTCCTGGTTGTCTGCGTATTACTCCTGGGATCAGCGAACTGATTATTGATGGTGCTGATATTCCTTCTTACCTGAACCGGCATTTAAGCGGTGACTGGGGAGATATCTGCGATGAGGCTAAGGATGCCAATAATCATGCAGCCCGTTCTGGCAAAACGATTCTCTCTGCTTATTACGTCACACCACAGACTGAAATCTGGATACTGACTGCCGGTGGATGCACCACTATCATGCTACCCTCAGAACGATAACCAGGAGTTTTTGTTATGAAACTTCGCTTTATTAACCTTCCGGCGTTTACGCACAAAACGGTCTTCTCCTCCGGTAATTTATTGCTGGATGACAGTGAAAATAAACTCAGCGGTGATGATATACAACACTTACTACGTCGCCATACTTCTGGTGACTGGGGTGATGTTCCTCGTACCCTGCGTCAGACTAACCGATATGCGCTTGAGTACAGTAACAGCCTGTTGTCATGTTACTTCCATCCGTTCAACGGGATACGTATGGTCACTGTTAGCACCAGTGCCGATCGCAGCCAGACGATAATCTCTGTTCACGCCTGAAGAGTTTCTGGTTCAACCAGAAATATATTTACAGATAATAAATATCACCCCTTTTATTTCACAGTTCCGTTATTGCGGAGAGTATATTTATGATTAATGTTCCTTCCACTCAAGTTAGCATCACGCCTGAAGTACATAATCTCATGCTCCAGGGTATAAACTTTGGACCCTTTGTCGCCATGCACCTTCGTGGTGACTGGGGGGATATTAATGAAACTGAAAGAGCACTAAATATTGAGTCTCTTGAAAAGAATACGGGCCACGTTTTATCCATACATCATGTCACACCAGAATTAATCATCTGGATCACCACGAAGGCCGGGCAGACAGTCATTATGCTGCCAATGAACTAAATTTCTTCTTCACTGTTATTCACCCTCGCGGGACAGCATTCCCTGCAGGGAATGGTCTGTCCCTTTTTTATATTAAGGATTATGACCATGACTGTAACGCACCTCGCCACACCCGATAACTCTCCGAATGTTCTCTCCCTGAACGCATTTATTGATGAGTTCGGCGACAGCCTTCTCTCTTCACTGAACCAGTCCCATCCGCCTGTTTATGATGGCACGCCTGACGCAAAACGTCAGACGGTGCTGGACGGACTGATACGCAAGCCATTTCCGGCACAGGCCGACGTCGTTCAGGCCGTCACAAAGCTGCTTATTGATCGCAATGAGAGTGCAGCCATCATTAACGCAGAAATGGGCACCGGGAAGACGCTGATGGCGATTGCCACTGCCGCTGTCCTGTATCACGAAGGCTACCGCCGCACACTTGTGCTTTCCCCTCCACATCTCGTCTACAAATGGCGTCGGGAAATCCAGACCACGGTTAAGAACGCCCGCGTCTGGGTGCTTAACGGTCCGGATACACTGATTAAGCTGATGACCCTGCGCGAACAGCTTCATGTTCCTGCCACAGGCCCGGAGTTTTTTATCCTTGGCCGGGTGCGTATGCGCATGGGCTGGCACTGGAAACCCGCGTTTGCGACCCGTCGGCAGGGTGATTTTGCTTTTGGTGTCTGCCCCGATTGCGGAGAGCGTATTACCGATACCGATGAACACTGGCTTTCCTCCAGTCTTTTGCAACAGGAAGAAAAACCCCGTAAGTGTACTCACTGCCGTACTCCACTCTGGACGCTGATGCGCCCGAATGCTGTCTCCGGCGATTTACAGTCACAGATGGTCAGTAAAGCTCTCAAACGTATCCCAACCATAGGCGAAGCCACCGCACGGAAACTCAAAACCACTTTTGGCGATGAATTTCTGGCATCGATGCTGGGCGATAATCTCTATGAATTTATCAACCTGATGGATGGCAACGGTGAGATGGTCTTCTCTGACCGCCAGGCCAGCCGTATGGAACGGGCGATGGGAAACATGGAGTTTGGTTTCGGTGAGGGGAATTACCAGGCCAGCGAGTTCATCAAAAAACACCTGCCGAAAAATACCTTTGATTTGATGGTGATAGACGAAGGCCATGAGTACAAAGGTGGTGCTTCCGCACAGGGACAGGCGATGGGCGTTCTGGCATCTCAGGTACGGAAAGTCCTGTTGTTAACGGGAACCTTAATGGGCGGCTATGCCGACGATATTTTCTTTCTTCTGTTTCGCGTTCTCACAAAGCGAATGCTGGAGGAAGGCTATCGTCCCGGTCGTAATGGCAGCCTGAACGCCGCCGCCATGCAGTTTATGCGTGACCACGGTGTACTTAAGGAAATTTTGTCTGAGAGCACTGATGCCCATAAAACAGCGAAAGGCAAACGCACCACGACGCGAGTTTCAAAAGCGCCGGGGTTTGGACCGAAAGGTGTGTTGCGTTGTCTGCTGCCCTATACCGTTTTTCTCAAACTTAAAGACCTGGGCAGTGGTGTTTTGCCACCGTACCAGGAAGAGTTCCGGGAAGTGGAAATGGCACCAGTACAACAGGATGCCTATCAGGAATTGTCCGGCACGTTGACGGCCATTCTGCAGGAGGCACTGAGAAAACGGGATACGACGTTACTTGGCGTGGTGCTGAATGTCTTACTGGCCTGGCCGGAATGTTGTTTCCGCCCTGAGACCGTGAAACATCCACGCACCCGCGAGACGCTGGCCTTTGTACCTTCGTTGTTTGAAGACCTGCAGGCCACACCGAAGGAGCAGGAACTGATCAATCTCTGTCTGGAAGAGAAGGTGGCAGGTCGTAAAGTGCTGGCCTACTCGACCTACAGCGGTACACGCGATACCACTTCTCGACTGAAAACTCTGCTGACGCAGGCTGGGTTGAAAGTTGCCGTTCTGCGCGCTTCTGTCTCTCCCGAACAGCGGGAAGACTGGGTGGCAGAGCAGGTGGACCGGGGTATTGATGTGGTTGTCACCAATCCTGAGCTGGTAAAAACGGGATTGGATCTCCTGGAGTTTCCGACCATCGTATTTCTCCAGACGGGCTTTAACGTGTACACACTGTTGCAGGCTGCCCGTCGTTCCTGGCGTATTGGTCAGAAGCAGGCGGTCAGAGTGGTTTTTCTCGGCTATGCTGGAAGCTCCCAGATGGCCTGCCTCGACCTGATGGCGCGAAAAATTGCCGTGGCGCAAAGCACGGCAGGCGATGTGCCGGAATCCGGACTGGATATTCTCAACTCAGACGGTGACTCGGTGGAAATTGCACTGGCGAAGCAACTGCTGTCGGCGTAGCGCTGTGTGTTTTCTTCTTACCCGGTGATTTCTGTGACAGCAGAAATCACCCTCTTTTCAGGAAAAATATCGCTTAATCTGATATACTGACAAAAAGCACGAATCGAACGATTCGGTCGTTATGAGGAGACAATTATGTACACGTTTACCGCCAATCAGGCGAAAACGCAGTTCGGGGAAATGATGTCCAGAGCACAACGTGAACCGGTCAGCATTACCAGAAATGGCAAACCTTCCATCGTGGTACTTTCTGCGGAAGATTACGCCGTGTTTGAGGAGCTTAAAATGCAGGATCTTCGCCGGATACTGGAGCAGTCCGATCAGGACATCGCTACCGGTAATGTTGTGGATGGCGGTCAGTTTTTTGATGCACTGGAAAAAGAGTAAAGCGTATGTTTACGTTATCGCAGCAGGCTCAGCGTCATATACGCGGCATCAGAGCCTGGTCCATTCAACACTGGGGGGAGACAAAAACCCGCCAGTATATTGGCCAGTTGCGCCTGACGATGGAAGGGTTGTCCCTGAATCCTCACCTGGGCATTGACAGTTCCGATGACTGGCCTGATACATGGCGTTTCCCCTGCAACAGCCACGTCATTTATTACAAGCCCCGGCCTGATGGCATCATTATCACCGCTGTACTTCATAAATCTCAGTTACCCGCCAGACATCTGTAATTTGCTTCTCCCGTAGAATTTAAACACCGTCGAAAAATCAGTTTCCACCCCGTTGTCGATGTGGCGCGGTTCTCTTTTTTTCTTCCCATGTTTTTTCACTCACTCTGGTGGTTTTTGCTCAGGCAGAAACCACCATCTTTTCTTATGAACGAGGTTACTTATGGAAAATAAATTAATGGATAACACTGTTGATACACGCGAATATAACCGGGTTCTGGCAGAACGTCAGGCATATATTATTGATAAATTAATTACCCGCTTCGATGAGCGAATTACATTCTGGCTGGTTGATTGTGGTCATGATGAATATACCGTCCGGATTCACCGCTGGCAGGAAATCGGATATATGGAACGTCATTTATACTCCCCTGAACTGGTCAGGTTTGCCCGTCAGGTGGCGTGGACTCATATCTGACCTGTCGTCTGATTATTGATGCCGGTTCGGCGGCTTATCTTTATTTCGTAAAAACGGTTTCTCCTGTCTGTTATTCCTCGGGCTAATTATCCTGTGCTTGTTCTTCCTTCCCGTCATACATGGGCTCCCAACCCGTTAGGGCATCATCTCCTGATGCCCTTCTTTTTTTAAGGAGTGCTGATGAAATTATTTCTGTGTGAGAAACCGTCTCAGGGGCGAGATATTGCCCGCATTCTTGGTGCAACGCAAAGAGGTGACGGATGCCTTATCGGCAAGGATATTATCGTTACGTGGGGCTTTGGTCATCTGCTGGAGACAGAATCTCCGGAAGGTTATGATGAGAAATATAAAAAATGGACACTGACTGATTTACCGATTATTCCGGAACAGTGGAAGATGGTAGTGAAGCCTGCGACAAAAAAACAATTCACTATTATTCAGAAATTGCTGAAAAAAGCCGCCTCAGTCGTTATCGCAACGGATGCCGACAGGGAAGGTGAAATGATTGCCCGCGAAATTCTTGATGCGTGCAAATTCCGGGGGCCGGTTTCCCGGTTATGGCTCTCCGCGCTGGACGATGCGAGTATCTGCAAAGCGCTGGCGTCACTGAAACCCGGCGAAGCAACGGAGTCGTTGTATCAGGCTGGATTAGGCCGCGCTCGCGCGGACTGGTTGTGCGGGATGAATCTCACCCGGCTGTATACTTTGAAAGGGCAAAGACTAGGACAGAAGGGCAGTGTATTTTCTGTCGGGCGAGTCCAGACACCCACGCTGAATCTGATTGTTAATCGTGACCAGCAGATAGCCTGTTTCATCCCTCGCGACTACTGGACGCTGACCGTCGCGCTGAGCGGTCAGAATACCCCGTTTCAGGCGCAATGGCTGGCACCTGAAGCGATATGCGATGAAGAAGGGCGCTGTATTAATCAGTCAGCGGTGGAACGGGCATCAGCGGATATCAGCCGCACCAGGCAGGCCAGTGTCATCAGCACGGAGACGAAGCGCGTCAAAGAATCTGCGCCTCTGCCGTTTGACCTTGGCACGCTGCAACAGGTCTGCTCAAAAAAATGGGGTATGGGTGCGCAACAGGTACTGGATGTTGCACAAAGCCTGTATGAAACGCACAAAGCCACAACTTATCCGCGCACTGACTGTGGATACCTGCCGCTGTCTATGTTGGCCGAAGTGCCGCAGGTCTTCGGTGCCCTGCAACAGGCAGATCCGGCATTAAAACCGTTGCTGGCACAGTGCAATATTCAGCAAAAATCCCGCGTCTGGGACGATAAAAAAATCACCGCTCACCACGCGATTATCCCGACAATGCAGCCCGCAGATATCAGCAAAATGAACGAGGATGAACGTTGCGTTTATGACCTGATACGCCGTCATTATCTGGCGCAGTTTCTGCCGTTGTATGAGGTGGACAAAACGCAGATGCAACTGGAATGCGCAGGGCATACGCTGGCAGCCGCCGGAAACGTGGTTGTCACGCCGGGCTGGAAGATACTGTTCAGCGAAGATACCGGTGAGACTGATGAGAAACAATCGCTTCCGCGACTGGCGAAAAACACGCAATGCACTGTTACCGGCGCGAATATCCGGGCGCAGAAAACCCGCCCGCCTGAGCATTACACGGAAGGGACGCTGATTGCGGCGATGAAAAACGCCAGTCGGTTTGTCACCGACGAACGCCTTAAACAGCGTCTGAAAGAAAGTGCCGGTCTGGGAACCGAAGCGACCCGCGCAGGGATTATTGAGACGCTGCTGAAACGCGGCTATATCCGCAAAGAGAAGCGACATCTGATTGCCTCCGACAGTGCGATAACGCTGATGTCTATGTTGCCGGACATCATTAAAGATCCCGGCATGACAGCACTCTGGGAACAGGCTCTGGACGATATTGCGGTGGGTAAACTTCCACTGGCGGTATTTCTGCAAAAACAGTCGGTATGGATTTCGACGATGGTCACACAGGCCCGGTAATCGCATTTTCCTTTTATTCCGGTATTGAATTGACGACCTCCAGGTCGCCAGGCATCAGGCAGAATATGCGGACATGGCTGATGTAGCATCCTGCCTTGTGCCGGGGCCGACCGGCAACCAAACGGAGCCGTTTGTGCGAAAGCGCCATGTTCTCGATCCGTATCCCCGTAAGCGGATCAGTATGGTCAGTAAGGCTATACCGGGGGATTTGATTGTTCCACTTTCTGTTTTTATTTTTCCATTCAGGTGAATACCTGCCAGCGCCGTTCTGCGGCGCTTTCCTTTATGCCCACTATTTCTCCAGATTGCCTTATACAAATAGTCATTAAATTATTCGAGTCGGCATTTTATTTTCACGTTGGACTATTTTCTTTCTCCCTGTTAACTACACCGACCCGACGAGGGGAACGTATTTAAATCAGGCAGAGCAAATTAATGAGGCCAGAATGAAGATATCAAAAACCATCATAGCAACAGGATTATTATCACTGCTGACATCAACCGCCGGGATATGTGCAAATACCTGTACCGGAGACTGTGGCAATGTTCATATTTATGGAGAGAAAAATACATTAATTAATCAGAATCCCGATCCTGACTCATATTACAGTCTGGTTATCGGTGAGTACAATAACGCAGAGAACAGCGACCACATGATTGTGACCGGTGATTTTAATGAGTTTAAAGATGTCAGCAAATTTTCAGTCATATTTGGTGGGCATAACACCATCGCGGATGCGGCCAGAACGTCGCTGGTGGGGAATGAAAACAACGTTTCAGGAACTGACACAAATGTCTTCGGGAGCCAGAATACCCTGACGGGAGATAATTCCGCGATTTTTGGCTCAGGCTCCAGTGTTGCCGCGGATAATGCTATTGCCATTGGCAATAATTCAACCAATGACCGGGATAATACCCTGTCGGTAGGAAGTGAGGGTAATGAACGCCAGATAACCCATGTCGCTGCGGGAACAGCGGACACGGACGCCGTTAATAAAAAGCAACTGGACGATATGTCTACCTCTGATCGCCGTTATACCAACGACAGAGTGGCGACAGCAGAAAACAACGCCCGTCAGTATACCGATACTGAAATCAGTCATCTGTCGTCTGAGATGACGCAGTATGTCGATAATTCGTCTGACAGCACCTATAAAAAATCAGCAGACTACACGCGTACCGCTGTCCAGGAGAGCAGTGCGCAGAACATGAAATATACTGACGCCGTATCGGCAAAAACACTTGAGCAGGCCAATACCTGGACTGATAAACGGTTTAGTGAATCCGTGGCCTGGACAGACACACAGATTAATAATGTGAACAACCGGGTTGATCGCCTTGATAGCAAAATTGACGACAACCGCAGGCGTGCGTCAGCCGGTATTGCCGGTGCGATGGCGATGAGTGCCATTCCTCAGAATCTCAGTTACGATTTCACGTTTGGTATGGGAGTGGCTAATTTCGACTCTGAGCAGGCGATGTCTGCTGGTGGTTATTATAAAGTCAGTCCACACGTCGTCGTTTCATTAAAAACCTCCTATGACACTCAGCACAATACAGGTGTTGCAACAGGAGTAAGTCTGGGCTGGTAGCTGATTAAATCGGACGGGCGGTATATACCGCCCTTTGTTAAAATGGAAAATGTTCTGAATAATAATTATTAATTCGGATGAAATATTATGGAAAATCAGCAAACCGAAAAACAACTACGTTGTGGGCAATGCCAGCGCCTGCTCGCAGTAGCCACTCAGTTCTCCAGCCTTCATATCAAATGCCCGCGCTGTAAAACCCTGAATCATTTCACCCATAGCCATCGAGCTTCCTGACCGAATGCCATAAGAGCATCCCCGCCGTCCGGAGGGGAAAATTGAATACAAACACTTTAACTTACGGCTCTGTCTGTAGCGGCATCGAGGCCGTCAGCGTAGCCTGGCGTAACCTGCCATTCAGAGCGCTCTGGTTCAGCGAAATTGACCGATTCCCGTCTGCGGTTCTCACACACCGCTGGCCGAATATTCCTAACCACGGCGATATGACACTGCTGGCGGATAAAATTCGCACCGGTACCGTTGTCGCCCCGGATATTCTCATCGGCGGCACACCCTGTCAGTCCTTCAGCGTGGCGGGAATGAAACTGGGGCTTAACGATCCGCGAGGCCAGCTTACGCTTTCGTATATCCGGCTGGCTGACGCTATTGATATTAAACGCGCACAGGAGAATAAGCATGGCGCACTCATTCTGTGGGAAAATGTCCCCGGCGTCCTCAGTGATACCGGAAACGCTTTCGGTCACTTCCTTGCCGGACTGGCTGGTACAGATGTTCCCTTTACTCCCGGAAAACCGCCCGTCGCAGGCAAATCATCGACATTCTGGCGCTGGTCGAAAAAGTACGGTCGTCATATTCCCAAATGGCCCCGTGCAGGTTGTGTGTATGGTCCGCGCCGGAATATTGCATTCAGAGTGCTTGACTCTCAATACTTCGGACTCGCCCAGCGACGCAAGCGTTTGTTTGTTATCGCAAGTGCTCGAGAGGACATCGATCCCGCTGAAATACTGTTTGAGTTCGCGGGCCTGCGCCGGGATAGTGCGCCGGGCAGCGGCACACAGCCATCCGTTGCCGGTTCAGCTACAGCAGGTACTGGAAGCGAAAGCCGGCTCTACAACAAACAACGCATAGGGGAATATGCCGCCAGTGACATCAGCAGCACCTGTACCGCCAGCGATTACAAAGATGCGCACGATCTGGTGGTCTTTCCCGCTACCTGCATAGCTGGTAATACGATTGATCGCATGGAGAAAAATGGCTGGAATCGCGTCAGACTGTCAGAAGAGTTGTGCTACACCCTTGATACGTCCCATACGGCGCACGCCGTGATCCACCGTTATGACGTCCGTCGCCTGATGCCGGTGGAGTACGAACGATTACAGGGATTTCCTGAACACTACACACGTATCCCCTGGCGGGGGAAACCAGAACAGGATTGTCCGGATTCGCCACGGTATAAAGCTCTGGGCAACTCGATGGCAGTTCCGGTGATCCGTTGGCTGGGGGGGCGACTCAGTGATTATTTACTGACCCGTAATGAATTATGACCCGCCTGTTTCTGGCTGGCGATTTCTTATTTATCCGGATATGAGTTCTTTATTCATCGTTGTTCCGGGAATTGTTTTACTGCTCCGGCAATCTGCTGTCGCCGACAGCGCCCTTTAGCGTCAGTCCCTTTATTTCCCCGGAGCATTGTTATATGAATAATGAAAATTATCAGGCGCAGCTGAATTTCCTGCGTAATGCAGAAATGCAGGCGGTCCAGTCTATGTTGCTGACGGCATTACAGCATGGTTTTCAGCTTGATGAGTTAATTACGCTGGCACAAAAATACGACACCAGTGCGGCGCTGATGGAATACCGTAATGGTGAATGTTTTGTGAGTTACGCCACGTCTGACGGATATTTTACCCGTAATTTTGGGGTCCATTACCAGCAGGCGAATGATTTTGCAGAACAGTTTGATACCTGGTGGTATCAGTAATCAGCATTATGTATCGCTGACGCTCTCCGGGGCGTCATTTTTTATTCCCCGGATTCAGTTTACTGCGGTTATTTCCTGTTAATTTTTCCATGCTGTCCCGGCCTTTATTCGTCTATTCGCCGGAGAACATATTATGCGAAAATATTTATTCTTATCCGTCGCTGCCACAACGGTACTTTTGCTGACAGCCTGCACCCCTGAACCGGTTACCAGACCTGAATCCGCTCCCGTTATTCTGGCCTCACCGGCACCTGTTGAAGTGGTCCATACCACACGCTACACACTGGCGAACCTCACTCCGGACGAGGCGCTTCGCTATCCATTACGCCAGGTGGTGAGTCATGCGATCCCTGAACCCCAAAAAAGCCGGAAAGCGCCGACGCGTGGTGATGCCCTGCACGTATGGCTGACGGGAACCGGCTACGGCCTGTGCCTGCCTGTCACGGGAGAGGTCAGACAATTGTTCAGCAGTCCTTTGCCGGATATTCAACGCTCACCAGGACCATTGCGTGTTGATGATGCGCTGAAAGTGATTGCCGGCCCGGCATGGGCAATGACGGTAGATGAAATCACGCGCACGGTCTGTTTCACCTCTGTGTCAGCCGTTCATAGTCTGAGCTGAGGTGAAACTGATGAAATTTAAAAATCTGGCACTTTTGCTGGCGCTGGCGACACCTCTGGCACAGGCCGAAAATGAAACGGTCTCCACTGTTCAGAGCAGCACTGAGATGCGGCTTTCCTCACAACCCGCTGCACAGCAGTGGGGACTGACGCAGGAAGAATGGAGCCGTTATGAAGCGCTGAAACGCAGTGAGCGCGGTATCTGGTCGCCGTCGCTCGACCCGCTGACCACGCTGGGTGTTGAAGCCACTACTGATGCGGAGCGTCGGAAATATGCCGATCTGCTGGTGGAAAAAGAGTCCCGGCGGGTGGAGAAGGAACTCGCCTTCCAGCGCGCTTATGATGCAGCCTGGAAACGCCGTTTTCCTGGTCTGGTGCCTGTTGCGGTGGCCTCGCCGGACAGGAGTTCGCGGCTGGCGGTGTTTGTCCGGGAAGACTGTCTCTCCTGTGATACTCGCCTGAAAACGCTGCTCAGTGCCGGAAACCCGCTGGATATCTGGCTGGTGGGCAGCGATAACGATGACAGCCGTCTGCGGCGCTGGGCAGTTGCGCAGCATATTGATAATACGCGGGTACAGCGTCGGGAAATAACGCTGAATCATGACGCTGGTCGCTGGCTGCACTATGGTCAGGGCAGGATGCCGGTGGTTCTGGAAAAACAGGGGGATTCATGGTTACCCGTTTCCGCACCCTGATATGGCTGGGCCTGCTGTCGCCTCCGCCCTTTGCTCATGCTGCGCAGGATGTTCCTTCAGGCTACCAGCAGGTGGCGCAGCAGGCCGGTGTTCCCGCTGATTTATTGTATGCCATGGCGCTGACCGAAAGCGGATCCCGCGTGCCGCAGGGGATCAGACCGTGGCCGTGGACGCTGAATGTTGCCGGAAAAGGCTACCGTTATTCAACCCGTCACGATGCCTGTACCGCGCTGAACCAATTTATGCGTACCACGAGTCCAAAGCGTATTGATGCCGGACTGGGGCAAATCAATATCGGCTGGAATGGACACTATTTTGCCACGCCATGCGACGTACTGACGCCTTACCTTAATTTGCAGGTTGCCGCCCGTTTGCTGCGGGGCCATTACGACCAGTGGCAGAACTGGCAGGAAGCTACCGGACGCTATCATCATCCGGCGGGCGGTAAACCTGCACAGCGCTATCGCACAGAAGTGCTTCGCCATCTGCAAAAACTCTCCTCATGAACCAATATAAAGAAGGAATTCATGACATGCTGAAAATCATCATTTCCGCTTTACTGTTTTCATTATCCTGCGCCAGCCACGCTGCGCTGACAGTTGTGGCAGACTTCGGCGGCGAGTCTACCGCACCGTTGTTTGAGGCCATTACGCCGCCAGATGATGAGAATAGTTCGCCTGTACAGGTTGTTCCGCTGGAAAGCGCGGTGTTTCCGGTAGTCTCTTCTCGCCTGCATCCTGGTACTGTCATTTCCCGCCCGCTATCCCTGCCGGGGATGACGCCGTTGTTTATTCTGGGGGACGACCCGCTGTCGGTTCGCTGGCTGACGCGGCAACTTGTCATGCTGAAATCCCTGAACGCCACAGGTCTGGTAGTGAATGTGGCTTCGGCTGATCATCTGGAAAAACTGCGTCAGCATGCTGATGGCCTGACGCTGCTGCCCGCCAGTGGTGACGATCTGGCTGCACGTCTGCAACTGGATACGTATCCTGTGCTGATCACCGATTCCGGGCTGTCGCAATGAATCATCGCCATGTGATTGAAGCGCCACTGCGTCCGGCAGTGGAATTATACAGTGCTGCCGCCGGGCTGGCGGCGGGGGTGGTCTGCCTGGCTGCGCCGTGGTCGGTGATGCTTGTCCCTTCCGTCAGCTATCCGCTCGCGGGGGGATTTTTGTTGTTCGCCGGTATTCGTGCCCGGCAGGGGCTGACCATTCTGCGCTATCGCCGCAATATCCGACGTCTGCCGCGTTATGTGATGACAAGCAGCCTGGTCCCCGTCAGTCGCCACAGCCTGTTTATCGGGCTGGGTTTTCGCTGGGAGCAGAAACATACCCAGCGTCTGCACACCTGCCGACGACCGGAGGTGGCGCATTACATTCATCCCGGCTGGTTTTATCGTCAGGCCCGCAGTCTGGAGAAGGCGTGCGAAAGCCGTTTACCGGCTATGCGGCGTATTCTTTCCCGCGACAGCCCGCTGAATCCGGTACGCCCGTTGCCGCCTGTTGGCGGCAGCGCGTTATTACACGGTATTGAGCTGAATGAAACCGATGTGACCCTGCCTCTGGGTGAACGCGTCGGTCATACGCTGGTAATGGGCACCACCCGTGTCGGTAAAACACGGCTGGCTGAAATTTTTATTACCCAGGATATCCGGCGCGGTGAAGTGGTCATTATCTTTGACCCGAAAGGCGATGCTGACCTGCTGAAGCGGGCATATGCCGAGGCGAAACGCGCAGGGCGGGAAAACGAATTCTATGTATTCCACCTCGGCTGGCCTGATATTTCCGCACGTTATAACGCTGTGGGTCGTTTCGGACGAATATCCGAAGTTGCCAGCCGTATCGCAGGACAGCTTTCCGGTGAGGGAAATTCGGCGGCGTTTAAAGAATTTGCGTGGCGGTTTGTGAACATTATTTCCCGCGCCCTCATCGAACTGGGGCAGCGTCCGGACTACCTGCAAATCAGCCGTCATGTCATTAATATCGACGACCTGTTTATCCGCTACGCACAGTATTACCTGCCAAAACATGAGCCAAAAGCGTGGGATGTGATAGCGCAGATGGCCGATAAGGTGAACGACAAAAATACGCCACGCAATTTACAGGGGCGGGATAAGTATGTGGTGGCGCTGGAGCAGTATCTTGCCGCCACCAAAATTTATGACCCCATTCTTGATGGCCTGCGCTCAGCGGTGCGCTATGACAAAACCTATTTCGATAAAATTGTGGCCTCTCTGCTGCCCCTGCTGGAGAAACTCACCACAGGCAAAACGGCGCAGCTACTGGCCCCGTCTTATAGCGATCTTGATGACCCGCGACCGATTTTCGACTGGCAGCAGATTATCCGCAAACGCGGTGTTGTGTATGTCGGGCTGGATGCGCTGTCCGACAGTGAAATCGCGGCTGCCGTGGGTAACAGTATGTTTGCCGACCTGGTAAGTATTGCGGGTTATATCTATAAATTCGGCGTCAATGATGGCCTGCCGGGTGGCGATAATCCGGCCAAAATTCCGATCAACCTGCACTGTGACGAGTTCAACGAGCTGATGGGCGATGAGTTTATTCCGCTGATTAACAAAGGGGGCGGCGCAGGGATTCAGGTGACCGCCTATACCCAGACACTCTCTGATATTGAGGCACGGATCGGCAGTGCAGCCAAAGCGGGCCAGGTCATCGGCAACTTCAACAACCTGATTATGCTGCGTGTGCGTGAAACCGCCACAGCGGAGCTGATGACCGGTCAGTTGCATGAGGTGGATGTCCTGACGAACACGGTGATTTCCGGCGTCACAGATTCGTCTAATCCGGAAACCGGCACCGATTTCACCAGTAATACCCAGGATCGTGTCAGCTCAGTCAGCGTACCGCTGATTGACCCGGCAGCGCTGATACAGCTTCCGAAGGGGCAGGCATTCGCTCTGCTGGAGGGAGGGCAGTTGTGGAAAATCCGTATGCCGCTGCCTGCTGCGGATAATGATGAACTGATGCCGGGCAGTATCACGCAACTGGCGGAATATATGCAGGCGAATTACCACACCGGTGAGCAGTGGTGGAATAATGCCGCCGTACCAGATACCGATATTGATCATTCCGCGTTGCTTACTGCTTTGCAGGAGGGGCTGAATGAGTGACGCGCCGGTTCAGAACAACAATCCGCCGAAGAAGGGGTTGATTGCCACCCCGCTGTCATGGCTGGGGAAAGCCAGCGCAGCGCTGATCGGCTCCCTGTTTCTCAGCCTTGTGGTGGAGTGGCTGGGCATTGCATTTCTCTGGCCGGAGCAGGGAGCGGAGCACAGCCATCTGATGATGAACGCAGAATTAAGCTGGTTTGCTGAAAATGTGACGCACAGCCTGCTGATGACCGATCCTGCCGGGAAACTGGAAATTATTCTGCACCGGACCTGGCAGTGGATTTTTGTCGATACCGGATTTATCCCCTGGCTGGAACAACTGCGGAGTAAACCGGGTAATGAATGGGTTTACTGGATCGATACTTACCTTCAGGCTTCGGTATATATCACGCTGACTTTTGTACTGCGGGTGTTTATTCTGCTGCTGACGGCCCCGCTGTTTATTCTGGCTGTACTGGTAGGGATTGTTGACGGACTGGTGCGGCGTGATATTCGTCGATTTGGCTGCGGTTATGAATCCGGGTTTATTTATCACCATGCCAAACGGTCGGTCATACCGGTATTTTTCCTGGCGTGGGTTATTTATCTGTCCCTGCCATTTTCTGTTAATCCTTGTTTTGTTTTATTACCCGCTGCATTATTTTGTGGCCTGACGGTCAGTATTATGTTTGGTCTCTTCAAAAAATATATGTAACGACTCAGTCAGAAAATAAATAATTATTAAATCCCTTTTCTCCGGAGAAGGGATTTTTGTTTGTACCAGAAAAACAGTTTATTGCGGACTGAATATAACGGTCCCGGCATTCTGATGCTCTCCTCGTTATTCCGTTATGGAGAGTACCGTGAAATATCTTTCATCTCTGTGCCTGTCCGGCTTTTTGCTGGCAGGCCATGCAACAGCAACCCCGACCACAGAGCAGGAAAATCTGTCGCTGCTGCTGGCTCAGTTAAATCAGTTTGAATCCACGCTTCAGCGTGCTGAAAAGCAGGCGTCCATTATGCCTGCTCCGCGCTTTTTCTTCGATTACCCGCAGGCTTACGCCGATATCCGCGCGATCCGTTCAGGCGTCGGACAGTACCTGACGCCCTCTCGCGCCCAGCCGCAGCCGGTATTACCGCTGGCCGGGCAGTACCGGCGGGAGAATGTGCAGTGACGGACGCTCAGATAGCGGCTTTTCAGGCGGGCAGTTCGGCGAAGCCTGCCGAAGTGAACCTGCTGTTTCTCGGCCTGCTTTGCGCAGCACTTTTTCTCTGGGCTGCGTGGGTCTGCCTGCGTTCATTCCGTGCCTTCTCAGCCGGCAATCTCTCCCTGAAACAACTCGGCGGCATAGTCGCCCGCACCGTCCTTCTCCTGCTGGTCAGCTTCTGGCTGGTGCTCAGCTAATTCTCTCTTCTGCAAAGGAAAATCCCCATGATGAAAAAAACAGTTCTGCGTTCCCTGATGTTCTCTGTTCTCGCTTTTTCTGTTTCCGTTCGCGCCGATCTGCCCACGATGGAAGATCCTTCCCGTGGTAAAGGCTCAGGCATCATGGACACGCTGAAAAACTACGGCTACGACATCGTGATCCTGCTGTCGCTGGGAATATGTGCCGTTGGTTTTCTGGTGGTCGCCAATAGCTGCATCACAACCTACTCGGAGATCCAGGCGGGCAAAAAACAGTGGAAAGACCTGGGTGCAATGGCGGGGGTTGGAGCCATTCTGCTGGTCATTATTATCTGGCTGCTGACTCAGGCGGGAGATGTTCTGTAATGACACTGACCATTGAGTTTCTCCCGGACCGTCTGAACCGTGAGCCAGTGGTGTTTCGCGGTATGACGACATCAGAACTGTTTATTGCGCTGAGTGGTGGATTTGCTGCTGGTCTTATCAGCGGGATTTTTCCCGCCGCTGTACTGGGGATCTGGGCACTCATACCGACGGGGGCTCTGGCTGGCGCGGTGCTGGCTATTCTGGTCGGCGGTAAGTGGCTGGCACGTGTTAAACGTGGACGCCCTGATACCTGGCTGTACCGGGCAATGGGAGCCTGGTTTGCCCGCCACGGTTACGGCGATGCCAGACTGGTGCAGAAAAGCGCCGTGTGGGTTATCCGCAGGAGTCCAAGATGAGCCAGTTCAAACATGCCCTCGCAGCACGGGACGCCCACATTACGACCCTGAGATGGGTTATCGGCCTGATGCTGCTGGTTATCGCGGGTCTGTGGTATGGCTGGCAAAGCGCACCGCGCAACCTCACCATTCATAATCCGCCCGATCTGCGTGCAGGCAGCACCCGTCCATGGTGGGAAATCCCGCCCGGCCAGGTCTACGCATTTAGCTTCTATATTTTCCAGCAGCTTAATCGCTGGCCCGTCAACGGCGAGGAGGACTACTCACGTAATCTCAGTGCGCTGACGGCCTATCTGACGCCCGCCTGCTATGCGCAGCTTGAAGGTGATTACCGCCAGCGTCGCGACCGGGGTGAACTGCGTGATCGTGTGCGCGGGGTGTATGAAATTCCCGGCAGGGGATTTCATAACAAACGGGTGCAGGTGCTGGACCGCGACCGCTGGACGGTAACGCTCGATTTGACGGTGGATGAATACTACCGCGCCGAACCCGTCAAACGCGCCTTAGTACGCTATCCACTGAACATTGTGCGTTATGACGTGGATGCGGAGAAAAATCCCTGGGGGCTGGCGCTCGACTGTTTTGCCGGACAGGCACAGAAACTGGAAGCGGCTGCAACAACGGAGGTGAAATAATGAAATTGCATCTCAGATATTGTCTGTTTTCCCTGCCGTTACTGGTCTGCCACAGTACCGTTAATGCCACTGAGCTGGTGCAGTGGCAGCGTCTGCCGTTACCTGTCGAACTGCATACCGGGCATGAGCGGGTGATTTTCGTTAACCGTAACGTGCGTGTTGGCTATCCGGCTGAACTGGACGGCAAACTGCGTATCCAGAGCAGCGGCGGCACGGTCTATTTGCGTGCAGCCGAAGATTTTCCCGATACCCGCCTCCAGCTATTCGATATGGACAGCGGCGAACTGATTTTACTGGATGTTCGTGCGACTGGCGGCGACGAACTGGAGCCGCTGGAACTGCGTTATGACGATACGGTCTGGCGCAGCGATGTGGTTATGGAGGAGGAAACGAAAGAGCAGGCCCGGACCACCATGCAGGAAGAATACACCGGACCCGTTCCGGTGGTACTCACGCGTTATGCCGCACAGATGCTTTATGCGCCGCTGCGCACGGTGGAGCCGGTAGCGGGGATCACGCCGGTGCAGGTACGCCTGGCGACGGCTGTCACCACGCTGTTACCTGGTGAATCGGTGACTGCCACCCCGTTGAATGCGTGGCGACTGGGGGATACCACAGTCACTGCCATTAAGTTGCAAAATCAGAACAAAGGGCGTGTTGACCTCGATCCCCGTGCATTGCAGGGGAATTTTCTGACGGCAACATTTCAGCACAGCTGGCTGGGTGCGCACGGCACGCCGGAAGACACCACGGTGGTGTACCTGGTAACGGATGGCAGTGCGGACAACGCCATCCTGCCGGAGCCTGTCGCGGAAAAGACGACGAGGGAGGATAAGTGATGCAGCTTAAAGCCAACAGCCTGCTGAAAATTCTCGTCCCGTCACTGCTGCTCGGCGCAGGTTTCATTGGCCTGAAAGCCTGTCGTACCTCCGGCAGTGAAACGCAGGCAGCGGACAGCACCGTGGTGGCCGACCTGACCGGCGATGAAATGAAGGTGCTGGGTATCGACGGCGATACACCACGCGATACGGTCGCCACGCTGGTCGGACAGATGAAACAGTACCGGGCTGAGATGGAGGAAATGCGCACCAGCAGCGCCGCGCTGCTGAAGGAAAACCAGCGACTGCGCGAACGGGATACCAGTGTTGAGGGGCGCATCAACAGTGCCATCAGCCGCGAGCGGGAGAACTTTAACAGTGAGCTGAAACAGCAGCAGACCTCCATGCTGGACAATTTTCAGCAAAAGCTGAATCAACTGAGCCAGAAATCGTCGCTCACTGGCGGCGATATTCCTCCCGGTCTGGGGCTGGATAATCAGGATGTCCCGGCAGGAAGTGTACGCTGGGTGGAGCCTGCGGATGCCAGACCGGTGGACAAGCGCGGACAATCTGCCGCTTCTGGTGTGCAGTTTCCGTCGTCTTTCGGCAACGCCGGAGATAATGCCATCAGCCAGCAGAAGAAAGCCTTTCTGGAAGTGGCGAAAGGTGAGCGAGCCATTGAGGAGGCCACACCGGTTTATACCTTGCCGGAAAACAGCACATTGACCGGTTCAGTGGCGATGACCGCGCTGTTGGGCCGGGTGCCGGTCAACGGCACAGTGAGCGATCCGTACCCGTTTAAGGTGCTGATTGGCCGGGATAACCTCACCGCCAATGGCATTGAATTGCCCGATGTTGAAGGTGCAGTGATTTCGGGCACGGCGTCGGGTGACTGGACGCTCTCCTGCGTGCGCGGCACGGTTCACAGCATGACGTTCGTATTCCGCGACGGCACCATTCGCACGGTGCCGTCAGCGGGTAACAAGGCCAACAGTGACAGCAACAAAGGACAGGGCAGCGAAATTGGCTGGTTATCCGATCCGCACGGTCTGCCGTGTATTCCCGGTGAACGAAAATCCAATGCCGCCGAATATCTCGGCTCACAGTTCCTGCTGGCGGGTTCGTCGGCTGCGGCAGATGCGTTTGCCAACGGGCAGACCACCACCACCGTGGATGGGGGCTCGGTGACGTCTGCCGTGACCGGCAGTAGTGGTCAGTATGTGCTGGGACAGGCGCTGGGCGGTGGGCTGAAAGAATCCGCCGACTGGTTTAAACAGCGCTACGGCCAGATGTTCGATGCCGTCTATGTCCCTCCCGGTCACCCCGTCGCCATTCATATCACCCGGCAAATTCCCATCGATTATGAGACGCAGGGGCGCAAAGTGAAGTATGCGCAGGCCTCTGCCAGTAAAAGGAAACTGGACTGATGAAAAACAATACTGTTCCTTTATCCATTATTCCTCTGCTGCTGGCGCTGGCCGGATGCAGCACCTCCCAGGAAGACCTGCTGCCAGTGGATAAGGACACCACCATGATGAGTATCTGGGGCAAGCAGACGGGGGGCAGTAATACGCTGTATGACCAGCGCAGCCAGCTTCGACGCCCGTTGACAGAGATTTCTGTGCAGGAGCAGCAGAGTTACACCCGCACGGCAGAAAATGAGGTTCAGGCACAGTTTAAACGCCTGCCCAACCCCGATATGACGATGTATGTTTTTCCGCATCTGACCGAAGGTGAAAACGTACCGGTACCGGGATATACCACCGTATTCCCGCTCCACACTCGTGTGAATTATGCACTGCCCGGTGAACGCACGGAGGTGCTGTGATGAAAGACTGTAACGCAGCAACCGCTGCCCGTCCGCGCACAGGAAAATTCACTCAGCAGGCCGCAGACGCGGCATACCAGAAAGGACCGTCATTTGCTGACCTGCTGCCCTGGGTGGCGTTTCAGGACGATTCGCTGACACTGTTACTCGACGATGGTCGCTCGGTTGCTGCCGTGTACGATATCACGCCAGTCGGAACGGAAGGGCGCTCGCAGCAGCATCTTGCTGAAATCCGGGATATTGTAAAGGACGCGCTTCAGGACAGTTTTGACGAGCTGGACAGTTTTCCGTGGGTGGTACAGTTTTTCTGTCAGAACGAGGATGATCTCAGCAGCTATATGCAGAAGCTGCGCGATTATGTGACGCTTGCGGCGAAAGGCTCAGCATTCAGTGAAGCCTGGCTTGCTGAAATGGACCATCACCTGCGCGGCATTACCTGCTCAGGTGGACTGTTTTTCGATGACGTCGTGACAAAAACACCGTGGCGCGGTCAGCTTCGCCGAACCCGGATGGTGATTTACCGTTACCTGCCTGCAAAATCCGCGCACGGTGACCAGACGCCGGAGCAGGCGCTGAACAACGTCTGTGAACGGGTCATTTCTGCGCTGGCGGGCGCAGGTCTGGCGGCACAGCGCCAGAATCACACCGACATCCGGCGCTGGCTGGTACGCTGGTTTAATCCGGCCCCGCCAGTGAGCTATCGGCAGGCGTTTTACGATACGGTCACGCAGCCTGAAGAATATGACGAGAATTCGCCACCGCTGTTGTCCGACTTTGCCGAAAACCTGTTGTTCAGTGAGCCGGTATCTGATGCCCGGAATGGCGTCTGGTATTTTGATAACCGTCCTCACAAGGTGATGGTCGTTGATCGCTTGCGCAAAGCCCCGCAAATCGGGCACCTTACCGGGGAAACCCGCAAGGGGGATGGCATCAATGCGCTTTTTGACCTGTTGCCTGAATCCACCGTGATGTCACTGACGATGGTGGTACATCCACAGGATTTGCTGGAGGCACATCTCAACCGCTTATCCGACCGCGCTATTGGTGAAAACACTGAATCGGAGTACACAAAATCTGACTGCCGCGATGTCAAAACGTGGCTGAAAGATGGCCATAAGATGTATCGCTCCACGCTGGCGTTTTACCTGTCGGCGGAAGATATACCGACGCTGAACAGGCAGAGTCGCGAGCTGAACAGCGTGCTGCTGAACAGCGGTCTGGTGCCAGTACTGGATAGTGATGAAGTGGCACCACTCGGCAGTTACTTGCGCTGGCTTCCTGGAAACTTCGACCCGTCACGCGACAAGCGTAATCTCTATACGCGATTCAATTTTGTCCAGCATATCGCTAACCTGTTGCCCGTTTTTGGCCGGGAAACCGGCACCGGACATCCGGGGATCAGCTACTTCAACCGGGGGGGCGCACCGCTGGATTTTGATCCGCTGAATAAAGACGACCGTTCCAAAAACGGTCACCTGCTTCTGCTGGGGCCGACTGGTGCGGGTAAGTCTGCGACGCTCAACGGTAAAATCGCGCAACTGATGGCATTACATCGCCCACGTCTGTTTATTGTTGAAGCCGGAAACTCATTCGGCCTGACGGCGGATTATGCGAAACGCTATGGCCTGACCGTCAACAAAATCAGCCTTAAGCCGGGTAGCGGCGTCACCCTGCCACTGTTTGCCGATGCCTGGCGGCTGGTGGAACAACCGGTCAGCGCCGATATTCCCGATGACGAGGATAAACAGGAACAAGACGGCGATGACCAGCGTGACATTCTGGGCGAGATGGAAATCACTGCGCGGTTGATGATAACCGGCGGTGAGGTGAAAGAGGATGCGCGTCTGACCCGTCCGGATCGGGCGATGATACGTCAGGCCATTTTGGATGCGGCCCGGATCTGCTACCAGGCAAAACGCCAGACGCTGACACAAGATGTGCGCGATGCGCTGTTTACTCTGGCAAAGGACCCATCGTTGCCAGAGAATCGCCGCAGCAGGGCATACGAAATGGCTGAATCCATGAATATGTTCTGTAGCGGCTTTGAGGGCGAACTGTTTAACCGGGAAGGTGAACCCTGGCCTGATGCGGATATCACGCTGGTGGACCTGGCGACTTTTGCCCGCGAGGGGTACGAGGCCCAACTCGCTATTGCCTATATCTCGCTAATTAACCATATCAACAATATCGGCGAACGCGATCAGCATCTCTCACGCGCTATCGTTAATATTACCGATGAATCTCACATCATCACCGTTAACCCGTTGCTGGCACGGTTCCTGACCAAAGGCTCCAAGATGTGGCGTAAGCTGGGCATTTGGCTGTGGCTGGCCACGCAAAACTTATCCGACTTTCCGGACGATGCGAAGAAGCTGCTGAATATGATTGAGTGGTGGGAACTGCTGGTGATGCCCCCGGAGGAGGTGGAGCAGCTTGAACGGTTTAAAACCCTGACGCAGGAACAGAAGCAGTTGCTGTTGTCCGCCACGAAGGCGTCCGGCAAGTATACCGAAGGCGTGGTATTGGCGACGAAAATTGAAGCCCTGTTCCGGGTGGTTCCTCCCAGCCTGTTCCTCGCGCTGGGAATGACGGAAAAGCACGAAAAAGCGGAGCGTGCGCAACTGATGCGTGAGCAGGGGATCAGTGAACTGGATGCGGCGATTCAGGTAGCGAGACGGATTGATGGTCTTAGAGGGTTGGTTGCATAATAAACCGGTTATTGAGACTTAACAGGCCTGCGAGATAGTATTGCAGGTCTGTTAATAGAACGATATATTAAGCAGCCGATTTTATTTTTATCTGTAAGTTTTTATGCTAGCATTCATTTGTGTTGCTTAATAACACCAGCAATCATCACTGTTGCTATGAAAAAACTCTACAACTAAGCTAGACCCAAACTTTGCTTTTAACGTCAACTCTAGTTGATCACATATATCTGGACCTTGATTATATACGGAAATAGCAATTCTCGAAGGGCGACTTTTAATTAATGCTTTGATGATGTGTGCATCATTTATGCTAAAACTCCAGCCATAAATAACGATGCTATCTTTTTTCTCTGGCAATATTTCTTGGTAAATAGTATTCATATATCTGCTGCGGGCTATAGAATTTAGTTTTTGCTCACTGGTTCCTTCAGCAACAAAAACAGGAGTGCCCAGACTACTGGTCCAGCATTGGGATATTTGTTGCAGGTAATCGCCATCGCCAGATGAATCTACCTGTATTTTAAATTCACTGCCTTCAAAATCTTGTGCTAAAGCAAGTGAACCATGGGGATAAAAAACCAGACATGTTTTGTCATGATCTCCACGACGGTAGACTTCTCTGAATTCTCTCCAGTCTCTGTTGCTGCTGAAAGATTGATTGACGAAACAATCTTTAATCTCTACCCGATCAGTATGGCTAGTGAGCATTGCCCAGTAAAGAATTAAGTCATAATTAAGCGACAGAACAGTTTTGAAATTTCCAATATAAGTTCGTATTTGTTGTAGTTTAGCTGATATGTTTTGATGTATCGCATGGTTGCTATTTACGCATGTGATAAGTAAGTCCCTGAGAAGTTTATAATTTCTTACGGTTTCTGTCTCGTCTACATTAAGCAATTCATTTACACGGGATGCAATCCACAACCTGTGCAAAATTAATTCAAAATCGGTTGAGGAAAATGATTCAAATATTGGTCCTAAAAGTTCACCTTGAGGAAGGTTTGTTAATCTTTGATATAAACTATCATACGAAAAATCGGGGTTTACGGCAATGCTTGCTCCATTTCCTAATAATAATGTGTCTTCATAATCATCTTTGATGTCATTCCAATTGCGAATAATAGCCATAAACCCTCTAAGTATTAAGAAGTAGTATGCGTATAGACCTATACGTAATGTTGACTATGATACAGTAAGAAATATTATTTTGAATTCTATAATGTGTCGTATTGTAATCATTTTTATCCACAACTATGGTGTGATTGGAGCAACCAGTTCTCCAAGTTGTACGGGAAGTGGTATCAATATCTCCCAGAATGGCTGATAACCAGGACGTAATTCATAGGTTTCGCCACACCAGTATGCCATTGCATTCCGTTCAACCTGCCACATATTACCCGTAATATTTAAGAGATTCATATCTCCCCTGTGAACTTGGCCTGTATACTCCAGATTAAAAATCTGACAAGGGGTATTCCAACCGATATGGCGTATAAAGGTGTCGATCCCTTCGATACTTTCAGAAGCGAACATACAGCAGAATCTGGTGGTTTTCTCTGGAAAATGATGTCGTCTAATTAACTCAAAAATAAACTCAATAGCTACAGATGTTGAGTTTGGGTTGTTAACCAAGGGACTATTCAAATAGTAATTTCCATGTCGAGAAACTGGAAACTGCATTGGACTGCCATCATTATTTTGTAACCAATTATTTGGGCTTGTCATCTGATATGAAAAAGTTTGTCCGGGGCTGCATTGATTCGTTCTATCTAAAGTATAATATGTGGGCATGTTTGCTCCAAAGAGAAAAAATGTAATGGAAACTATGTGATGTTTAATACATCAATATAAACGATCTGAGCACAGGATGAATCTCATACACCTTAGTGTGAGAATGAGTTAATTGATATTTAAAATTAACATAATCAATATGTTAAATTTATCACACAGAAGGAACTTAACTCACGCTTCTAGAACAACCTTGAACTTGCTAATGTAATCAAACCCCTCCAGTGTCAGGATATCCACTTCATGTGGCACTTCTTCCAGAAGTCCTTCGATATACAGTTCGAGCAGTGCATCCCCCGCGCCCTCCTGCGTCAGGAACAGGTCAAATGCCTGTTCCGGAAGATACTCTCCCGGCTGAGTGCCATGTACAGCAGCAACCATCATAACACTGTGCGCCAGCGGACTAAGTTTCATCAAACACTCTCCTGAAAAGGCTCGTTCTGAATAAAAATTAACGCATATTGTATCGCCATTTTTAGTGGATTCATTATTTATTTTCCTTCGATTCCGGAATTGATTTGTCAGATGTTGTCTGCACGGCTTCCGCATTAAATCCCCCTGACCATTTCATAATTAAAGGGGAAAAAATGCGCTTGCGAACACATCTTTCTTTCATGTTTACCGCCGTACTGATGACTTCCACCGCGATGGCTCAGACGGTGGTTTACACCACGCCGCAATATCCTGTCGCAGAGCCGCAATCCGGCGTGCTGGTGCAGATTCTGGAAAACGTCCATTCGCTGGAACAGTCACTATTTCCAGTATTGTCGGATAACCCGGTCGTTGCAGAACAACAGGCAAAACAGCGAATGCAGCAACCAGACTGGCAGGCGCAGGAAGCGCGTCTGAGCCGTGCGTATCAGGCGCTGCTGGATGCGCAGATGCTGAATATCGCGAAGGTTCCGGCTGTGGTATTCGATGACAAATGGGTGGTCTACGGCACGACCGATGTTGCTCTGGCACAACAGACGCTGGAAATATGGCGGG
>ERZ1026872.82-NODE-82-length-38896-cov-21.071342_pt1 | contig 38896 bp, 63 predicted proteins | sample MGYA00380166_ERZ1026872 | MGnify/ENA primary metagenome ERZ1026872 (study PRJEB33269, sample SAMEA4719802) | human gut metagenome | biome: human-associated habitat; feature: organic feature; material: feces | place: Cameroon | collected 2013-10 ... | reverse complement strand
ATCTTTTTATCGTCTGCCATCATCCAACTCCGCAGGGTATGTTGTAGTTTGAGTAATCAGGCTGGGCAACCACCTCAGGGCAATGCATGCACATCATCAGGGAGTCGGCCAGGTTAGGTGACGGGATGCCAAGCTTCTGCTTCATTTCGACCTTGGTCATGAGCTCAAGCTTCCCGTTACCGTTAAATTTGCGTTGGATCTGCGTGAGTTCAGCGAATGCCTTCTCCAGCATCTTCTCGCCGATAGCTTCCTTGTCGAAGCTCAGCATGCCGTCAGGATCTGCATAGTCACCATGTACAACGGCGCGGTACGTCAGATAAAGCCTGTCAGCCAGGGTGTAGTAGAATTGCGCTCGTTTATTGCGGAACACGTCGCCAATGGTGCGGATGTTGTCGCCCTGCACCACCTCATCAGCCCACGCCCCTGATTGATACAGCGCATTCTCATCAAATGGGGATTCGCTGCCCTTGAACATGGTCGCGGTGACTTTCTTCCCGGCGAATGAGTCAGTTATCTGCCGACGTAGACCAGCACCGAGGCCGTCACCATCCCATAGGAAGTGATCTGCACCGTCATTGATTGCCAGCCCTGTAGCCCAATCGGCGCCATCGTTGACGTCGACCTGCTCAGGCGGTTCAGCAATACGCTTGACCACCGAACCATGACGCATGGCATAGCCTTTGGCATCCGGGCCGGTATCTGACGGGTCGTGAGAAGCAACGACCGCCCCTCTCGCTTTCCACCCAAGCTTCTTGTGCGCGTCTGTGGCCGCTTCCAGCCATTCACGCTTGATGATTGCCATATCGCTTGCGCTCACCGGCTCACCGAGCCAGATGTGACGATACAGAGTAGGGTTACGCCGCTTACACTCCTCCATCTCCAGACGGAGAACCTCGGGGAAGTGCGGATTGTCGGTGTAGTTCACCGTCAGCAGGCAGATGTCATCAGGATGGTCGACGACGAAGCGCTGATAGGTGTCGTCGAGGATGTTCTTTGGGTTGAAGCTGACCCAGATTTCAGAGTTAGGCTTTCGGATGGTCGGGATCAGGATATCCCACGACTCTTTCGTTACAGCCTCAGCTTCTTCAACCCAGCAAATGTCTATCCCTTCGAGGGATTTGATCTTGGTCGGGTTGTTTTTGATGCCGTAGAACATGAATTCCGCGCCGGTACCCAGATGCCTGACCATCGAACGCTGGATTTCGAACTCTGCCGCATATCCTTCACGCTCAATGGTGTCCTCAAGCAAGCGGATCACTGAGTCACTGATACTGTTCTGCAGCTCACGAGCGCACAGGATACGCACCGCCTGACGCCTTGCCGCTTCAACGAGTAGCCGGGCAATGGCCCACGACTTACCGCTACCCCGACCGCCCTTGGCGACTTTGTAGCGATGCGCCTCGATGAACGGTTGGAAGATAGGGTTAATCGTTGTCATTTGCCGAATAGCGTACTCATTGGTGAGGTTTCAATCTGGATAGCGCCGCCGTCTTTACCAACCAGTTCATTGGTGACCTTGTCGCCATACTTACGAGGGTTCATTCGAGCCAGCGCCCATTTCCGGGTATCGACTCGTAGTCTTGCCTTTGCAACCTCAGCAGAATCAGGGATGACGTCATCAGCGATATCGAACATCTCTTCGAAAATAGCATCGGCTCTCGCCTCGGTTGCCTTAGCGTACTTGTCGCGAAAATCATCATGCGCAGCTATCCAGCGGAATACAGTGGACTTGTCTGGCATGCCAGGGCGCTTGCAAACCTTAACCAGGCTTTCACCAGAGGCAAGCAGCGCACAGATGTCATCGGCCACCTCCGGCATGTAATCCGAAGGGCGACCGGCTTTACCTTTCTCCGCCGCCATAATTCATTACGCCTTAGTGAATGCCTGCGCGTACTCAACCATACGGCCAGGGGTTAACTGGATAACGCTCATGTCACCCAATGGCAGGAAGCCAGCGGTGATCTTCGCATTGCATTTGACGGTGAAGTCAGCGCGGTCAGAACTGACGACGATATCGTAATCTGTCGCCGCTGCGCCGCCAGTCGCTACCACCTGGAAGTATTCGGTTTTGGTTGGAGTAGCATGCACACCGACGAGTCCACCATTTGGGAAACGCGATGCAGCGATGTGCGCCTTTACCACAGTAACGAGCGCAGCAACGGATCCTGCTGTTGCTGTCTTGATTGCAGTGATTGCCATTAGTTGGCTCCTTCGATTAAGTCTGCTTTGAGTAGCTCCAGCGTACCGAGCGCCTCACATAAACTGATGTCGTCATCGTATTCATGGACGACCTCTTTCAGCCGGTCAAATAACTCCTGGGTGATGGGGAATTTCTTCTCCTTGCCCAGGTCGATAACTTTGGTCATTGCTACTCCGGTTATCCGTTGCAGGGGTTATTTTTGATTTATCCGCTAAAGGGGATAGACATTCTCAAGCGCCCGGGACAGGACGCTTTGGAATGGCTACTCCGCCGACGCAATTCTGCGTTGGCTAACCTGCTTTCGCTTCCATCAGCGTGACCATGTCAGGATCCATCTGGCTGACGATCCGCTCACGAGCGCAGTTGAGAAGCTTCTTGCGACCGCCGACGCCCCACTTATTCATTGCCCGGGCGCAGGCGCTGACTTCTTTGGTCTCATTGGCGATCAGAAGGTCAAGCCGATTGAGGCGAGACATATTGGTGATGCCGCTGAGTACCGCTTCCCGGAAGGTGTTGTATACCCGGATTTCAAATTTCGGACTCAGCCACGCCGCATATCGAATCGCGAGCAACTCGAGGCCCCAAACGCCTGATTCAGTGCCGCCCTTAACTACCCGAGTCGAAGCTATTTTCGTAGCTTCGGTCAGTTCGTCAGCAAAGCGCCTGATCTGTGCGCTTTTGATGAAGTTACTTGGACGCTGTTATTCAGTGGCTTCCCCATTGGAGACTGCTGCTGCATGCAGGTCGTTGAGGTTATAACGGCCATCGTCATCTACTCGAACGGATACGCCGTTTACTGCAACTGCTGGGTATGTCATTGCGATTTACCTTTTAGAAAGTGAGCCTGTCTCACAGAAAAGCCGCCCGAGAGAGGTCGCCACCTATAACGGCTTTTCTCAGGCTCGCTTACTGAAAGGCTCTCGTTGATGTGCGCGTGAGATGCGCATGAAAAAGCCCCGCTATTGCGAGGCTTGGTTATTCATGTGGTAACGGATGCATGACCCCGGCATTGCAGTGTGGAATGCGTAGGCGGTCTTTCGCCATACGAATACATGCTCACCTCCGTATTATTTCAGGCACTGAGTCCGAACGTATTCCTGCAGGCCGGTCAGTTGCTTTGTGACGGCGGCGATCCCGTCTCTGAGACGCCAATAATTGAGTTCAGCATCTGCTGTAAGTCGAGGGCTTGAGCCATCAACCAGGCCGGAGGATCCGGTGGTTTCGTCTTTGGAGCAGGTGGCGGCGATTTGCAGCCGACGCTTACCAGCGACAACATCAGCACGAAGCCTGTTATTCTCAGCATTCGCATCATCTAATTCCTTCGTGTATTTGGCATCCAGTGCAGCCACATCTCGCTGGCGCACCTGCATATCTTTGATGGTGGCGTTAGCCAGGCGGAAACTATTGGTGGCTTTGTCGCGCTGGTCTTTGTAGGTGATGGCGTTGTCGCGGTAGTGGTTCACGAAGAACGCCAGCACGCCGATTAACGCCAGCCCCAGCAACTGTAACCAGTAACGCTTTACCAGTGCGGCAATCATGACAGGAACAGAGCCCGCTCTGCCTCCCGCCGACGTGTCAGCCCATTCAGCACCTTCCCACCAGCTTTATTCCAGCGCAGGAACTCATCGGCAGCGCCAGCATAATCACCAGCGTTGAGTTTTCGCAGAAGGGTCGATGTCGACAGTGACCGGGCGCCGAGGTTGTACGTGAATGACACCAGGGCGTCGAATTGCCCCTGAGTCAGGCCAACTTTGACCAGGCGGGACGCATCGCTTTCGTAGCTGACCAGTCCAGTTTTCAGCAGACGCTCTGCCGTTTCCTGCTTAATCGTCATCCCGGCGCGGATTGGTTTGCCGTCGACAGGCTGAGTCCAGCCGTAGCCGATCGTCCAGACGCCGACGCTATCCTGGTAGGCGGTGAGCTTGCAGCCTTCGAACTGCTTGATCAGGGCAATGCCTTTATCACTGGTTTGCATTCTTCATCCCCGTCAGACGTTCCCAGAAATATGTCAGAGCCACGGAGCCCATCGCCCCGCTAATGCCTGACGTAACCAGAATCATGTAAAGGCTCAGCCCACTTTCTACGCTGATTAGGCCACCAATGAGACCGGTAAAGCCGGACACTGCAATTTGTGCCAGCGCATTAATCCAGCTCCAGGTGGCTTTGTTCTGCTTAACGTCAATAAGGTATCGGACCAGGCCGCCCCAGCATGACAGAGCAAGGACAATCAGCCATGACACTCCGGCAATGCTTTCTTTATCTTGCATACGTTTAGCCATATCACCTCCGAAAGAACGGGGTGCTGTTTGTAGTAAGGGATCAGGCCCTCGGGACGATTTAACAAGTAGGCGTGTCGATGATGGTTCCCGGAACCTGAAAATAAAAAAGCCAGCGACAGGCTGGCAATGTGAGGGTAAGGCAATGTCGGCTCGTTGGCCGTAAATACCCTGGCTGGGTTTGGCTCGCCTGGCTGGATTCGAACCAGCGACCAACCGCTTAGAAGGCGGTTGCTCTTTCCTCTGAGCTACAGGCAAATAAAAAGCCCCGCACAATGGCGAGGCTTGGCATTCATTCATGTCACACACAACAACGGCAACATATACGATTTATTCTGCTCATTTGTTCATTGAAAAGCAAGCGCGTTATGAGGATTTTTTGCAATTTTCCTCACATTTTCGCGATTGTTAAACGCATTTTGCAGCGGTTGGTACAAACAGAACAGTGAGGCGTTGATGATTTGCTTCACCTCTCTACGGATTGTCGAGATGCTTGGGTGTTTATACTGATTTCCGCCACGCGTCTTCATCAGGCGAGGCTTACTTACTGCATGCTGCCATGATGCAATTCGGATCTCGCTGGAGTTACAAACGTAGTAGGCGAAGACAACCCGCCAGGCATTTTCATCCACATTCTTCAGATAGTGACGAATGACAGCATCAATGAGCATCCCGTCATCATCACTACATACCGGTCGTGATGCTTGCTGGGGCACGACGGTAGCCATGAATCTGGCAATCATGTTGATCATCGCTTTATCAATCTTGCCGGTCTGGCACCATGCGCCCCACAACTGGAGCCACTGGTCTACCCATTGATGCTGGTCGTTGGTTAATTCCAGTTTCATTATGCGGCTTCCTTCTGTGGCTGGTTGGTTTTGGTCTGGCTGTGCTTTGCTACTGGTGGCAGATTGGCGCGCTTAACGCTTTCTGCCTGGTACTTTTCGAAATCAGCTCTGGTCATGATTCCACCACTCCCGTGCTGACTTTCTGTATTCAGGGTTCTCTGTCTGACAGATAATTTCCGCTCGATCGCCGCTTATCAGCTCGCGAGCTTTCGCATACAGCCTTTCTCTTTTCGAAAGCTGTGTCGTTTCATACCAGGTGCTGGCAACGAACTTTCTCGCTTCAACTGGAGTGAATGTCTTCACGCTTCCTCCCGCTGTTTCAGTGCTTTGAGCTTGGCGCGGTACTCATCGCGGATCCGGATGAAGTCTTCCCGGCGGTAGTTGGTCATTTCGTGGGGGCCATTGAGCCAGTCGACGTAATCCTGCCCGTAACGAGCGACCAGGCCAGCTTCGTATTGCTGCGCTACGGTCGCCTCCTTGGCGGTGTACTTGCCCGCTCCGGCATTGCATGACTTGCACTGCTTATGGGCATTGCGCTCTTCAAAGCGCAATTCAGGGTTAGCGCCTACAGTCTTGAAGTGGCCGCAGTCCCACTGGCCGCCATGGAGATCGGGTGGGTTGGTCTCGCCGCAGCTAATGCATGGCAAATCAGCATCACGCGCACGGATGTAGGCGTTGAATGCCTGCTGAGCCTGCGCCTTGTAGTAACCGGCAGGCCGTAGCTCTGCAAGTCGCTCCTTGCGGCGTTTGCGCCCGGCCTTTTCTGCCTCCTTCAGCTCCTTAATCCGCTTAGCCGCGGCTTTCACCTTCTCCTTTTCGCGCTCTTCCATCGCGAGGATTGCGCCGTGTTCCGGGCAGCACCAGCGGATCCGGATGTCGTGGAATTTCGGCACGAAGTATTCGCCGCATACTTTGCACTTACGGCGGGATGGTTTACTCATGGTCACCACCTTGCACCTGAACCAGCGTGAGGTTTCCGCAAAACACCGCTCCTGTGTCGATGTACATCTGGTTGGCATACTTCAGGGGCTGGCGCGCTGGGGTGTGGCCGAAGATAAACAGATCAGCACCGGCTATCGGCGATACAATGCCGTCCTGAGCGTCGCTAACCCGCTCACGATTCCAGATGACCATATCTTTCGGGACAGGCTTATCGAATTCATATTCGCTGTGGGGGTAGTCAGCGTGGCAGATAACGATTTTACGTTCAGCGGTAACCAGCTCGATGACGAGTGGAAGCTCAGCTACTTTGTGAACCAGAGCCTTAGCCAGCACTTCTTTGTCATAGTCGAGATTGAAGAACCAACCGCCACCATTTACCAGCCAGTGATTGACGTTTCCGTACTCTAAAAGGCCGTCGACCATCATCTGCTCATGGTTTCCGCGCACAGCCCGGAACCACGGTATAGTAATCAGCTCCAGGCACTCGACGTTTTCCGCGCCGCGGTCAACAAGGTCACCAACCGAGATCAGCAAATCACGCGCAGGGTCGAACGAAACTTTTTCGAGCTCATTCATCAGCAGCGTGTAGCACCCATGCAGATCCCCGACGACGAAGATATTGCGCCAGTCAGCGCCATTAATTCGTTGATACATGCTCATGCTGATTTTCTCCTCGCTGCGAGACGCAGCCATTTCTGATCCACCAGGCGGGCGGTGTAGTCCTTGAAAGTCGGGATGTCGGACGGCTTAACCGCTGGCTTGCGCTGGCGGCGCGCAGGAACGCGGAAGATTTCGTTCGTGATGACGCGTGCTAGAGGATTACCCACGGGAAGCCCTCCACTCTTGCGCCCAAGCAATGCGCTTACTGGATGCTTCGGAGAACTTCACGCCGCGGTCGGTGCCGAACCAGTAAATCGCCTCGATGACGTCGACCATGTAGCGCTTGCTGGATTTGGATGTGCGGACGCCGAAATAAACGCGGCCGCCATTGATACCCGGCGCGGATTTCTGCTCCTGGTCCTGAGTCTGGTTTACCAGAACGGTGATGAGGTCCTTCCACTCTTCGCGGGTTAGCTTCTCGCCATGCCAGACAACCTGGTCAGACAGGTCTTTCAACAGCGGCCACATCAGGCGGTTTTGCTTGTCGGTTCGGGTCTCCTCCCGGGCCTCGACCACCATCGGCGCTCGAGGGTTTACCGGCAGGGTGCGAATGAATGCTATAAGGTTGTCTTTAACGGTGTCGTTAACGATGCAGTAGTGCTGCTTCATACGCCACCTCCGAGAGGTAACGCAGAATGCAGGAAATCGCAGGTGCATTTCTGCATCTGTGACAAGGTGAGGAGTTCAGATTGTGGTCGCATTTAAGTCCCCTTAAATGCGCAGAAGTCTGCCAGGGTTGTTCAGGCCGCTGGCAGACTTATTATGGCTCGTTGATAGTGTTTTATCAAACGTTGCTTGACGTTTAGTTATGCGTCGAATGGGTTAGTCATCGCGCCCACCCCTGCCGAGAATTTTGATTCCGTACTTTCCGACACGGAACTCTTTAACGTACCCATTGCGTATGGAAAACGGGGCAGGGAATTTATCTCGATTCAGGACAGATAGTCCGTACCCGAAAATACGAAACCAGAAACCACCTTCGTAGAATGCGTGCTGAATCACCTCACACCTCCTGCTGCGGTGCTGGATTGATATGCATTCGCGGCTCGCCGTCTTTCGGCTCCGGCCACTGGCGAGCCATATTCACCTTTAGCTTTTTTTCCATCGCTGCTGTAATTTCACCATCGCTGATACCGGCGCGGCGCTGGGCATCCCACAGCAGGAATTGCATATCAGCCCACTCGCTGAGGTCTTCAGGTTCCGCCGCTGCTTCCAGCGCTTCTTTGCTGAGGTGTTTAAGCGGTCCAACAGGCCCAACATCGCCGAATGTGGCCTGTGACCACTCAGCATGGCGCTGACGGATGAGATTGCGTAGCTGCAGCATTGAGCCTGTTTCTTCCGGCAACTTGTAAGCCGTCGTTACAGGTTCAGCACCCTGAAGCATGGCGGCGCGGCACTGGTTCCATCCGTTGGCATAATTCACTGAGTAGCGGACGCCATCTTTTATATACTTGAAACCTCTCCCATCTTTGAGCTTAGGGATTGCATCAGGCACAGATACCGGCGCTGGCGGGGCAGAGCGATACAGAAGCACATCACCCATCTCTGTTCTCGATGCTGGCCATACGTCTGCATCAGATCCCGATTTGAGATAATCAAGATTGGACTGGTCAATGACGCACACCGGCTCCGCTTCGAGCGATGCCAGCGCGATACGCGCCAGCGAAGAAGCCTCACCGCATTGAACGTGGTCAGTTTCGATAATTTGCTGTAACTGCTCTTTGGTGAATTCTCTGGTAATAGTGCTCATGGGTTACTCCATTCATCTTCAATCGCTACGCCAAGGCGATGCAGCCAGTCGGCCAGTTTTAACATTGACTCACGGTCGCTAAGACCACCGGGAAAATCGTCCAGTGCTACTACCGGCTTGAATTGCGTGACTGGTATGGTACCTTCATTGGTGAGGGTACCAGCCTGAAGCATGGCGGCGCGGCGCAACTTAGCAGGAATGTCAGCATCAAGCTGAGCACCATCATGATGCAAAGAGATATCGAAGATGTCGTCTGCAGATATTGCGTTTATTCTCTCATGCGCTCCAGTTGCTTGCTTCGCCACTTCGCGAAGATATTGCTTGTCGATGCTCATAATTATGCTCCACTAACAGGCTGATTAATGGTAAATAAAGTGCCGCCCATTTCGATCTGACTTATCCCGCGAAGATGTGATTTCACATCAATGTCTATCCCACTTTTTATTCTTCGCTTATGTGCTTCCACCAAATGGATTATCGGCCTTTTCCTACCTGTTTCAGTTACCGGAAGGCTTCTCGCATAAAATAGAGATTTCACCTCTTCGAGCATGCATCCGAGGTTAACCTTTGCCCCATGTTCTTCTGCGGTAATACACCATGAGTGATGCCTGTCGATGGTCATCTCGGCAACCGCTCCAAACAAGCTTTCCGCATCCTGAATGTGAGACGGACAATTTTGTGCAAGGCTAAGAATATTGGTTTTCACACCGGCAGAGCCGTATTTCTGGTCGTGAACCAGATAATCGCAACACTTGATCTCCCCGCTGGAATTAACCGATAAAAACGAGGTTTCCGACTCCACGTCATTGTCGTAGGCGATGAAATCCATTCTGAACAACTGTCCACCACCCCTGCGAACAAAACCTTTCGGCAGAGCGTTTACTGGCCGGCAATAGGTGACGTGAGCATACCCCTTCAGCTCGTTATCGAGCCTTCCAGGCGTCATTGCTGAAATCATGGGGTGTGAAATGCTTTTGATATCCCCCACTACATAGCCACCACTAATTGCGTCCGCATCGAAAAACCTGGAGTTAGAAGGGATGTAAGGACCAATTCCTGACACCTCATTCAAAATGCTTGCGTCAAGCCGGGCCCAGGCAGATTTGTGCTTCTGGTTTCTGATTTTTGTTTCAAACGCCGCGATAAGAATTGATGACAAGGTGTTTTCAAAGTCCTTTGTGGACCAGAAGTCTGACTCTTCCGTCGCGTTAATTTCGAAAATGTTGCTCATACTTCTTCTCTCCCGCCACTGACTGAAGCCAGGCACTGATTGAATAGGTTGTTAAGAGGGTTGGCTGTGCGCGTGAATTTGCTCATGCTGGAGCCCTTCCCCACACCATAAGAACGCGCTTCATAGCCTCGCTCTGGCGGCACTCCTGGAAAATCATGTTGGTGCAGCTGCGCGCGGTACCAGCCTGCTCTTCCGGCGTCGCCAGACGATAAGTCACCGTTCGCCAGACCTTGCTCACCCGGATAATTTTTCGAGACTTTTCCAGATCGATAGCGTTCTTCGTGATGCAGTTGATGGTCATGCCGCACTCTGTGGCCACATCCTTCGCGGTGAAGGTCCGGTGCGTTTCGAGATAACGCAGAATTGCCTGTTTGCCTTTCATCAGAAGCCCCCTTTCTTTTTCGGCTGCTGCTCGCGCCCGCGGCGTTCTGCGGCGGCTGCATGCTGGTCTGTGTCGTAAATTGCCCCGTTGATCTGATTGCAATAAACCGTTCCGGTACTGCCATGGCGGTTGAGTCGCAGGATTAACTCGGTTTCTCCCGGCGGCACGCTGTCATCGAAAGCACCTTCCCGGTGGATACCAACCCAGTAGTCGCAGTCCTGCTCAATCTGTCCTGTGTCGCGGGAATCACTCGGCAACGGGCGTTTATTCACTCGCTTCTCCAGTTCACGGTTGAGCTGGGTCAGCAGCACGACGACGCAGCCAAGCTCTTTGGCGAGGTTCTTAAGCCCTTTGGTGATCATCCCGTACGCCAGGTCATTACGGTCGGCTTTTTCGGCGGTCATCAGCGTCAGGTAGTCAACCAAAATCATGCCTACGCAGCCTTTCTCGCGCTTAATTCGACGGCATTCGGTAACGATATGCGCCAGTGACAGGCCAGGAGTGTCATCGATGTACAGCATGTCGATTTCACTCAGTCGGCCGGCTGTAGCGATCGCCTTCTTAAAGTCGCCGTCGTAGTCTCCCTGGTACTGTTCATCGGCGTCATCCGTGGCGGGCATGTAAAAAATGCTCGGATTTACGCCGGACTTCTGACCAACAAGCTTTTCGAGGATCTGGTCGCTGGGCATTTCCAGGCTGAACATCAGCGCTGGTTTTTTCTCACGAAACGCGCAGTTGATCGCCATCTGCCCGTACAGGGTTGTCTTACCCATCTTTGGCCTTGCGCCAATTACGAACAGAGAGCCTTTAACCAGACCTTTCGGCGCCAGCAGTCTGTCGAGTGACGGGATACCGGTGCTCATGCCGCGCTGTTCGCCTGAAGGGTCAAAGCGTTTCTCCAGATCTGCTACCCAGTCATCCATAACCTCGCCGAACGACCGCAACCCACGGCGACTACCGGTTTTTGAATGGTCTGCGAGCTGGGTGAAAATACCCTGAATGGCCTCGTACTTCTGCGTGGCGCTCATGCCGTTGCGGGAATACAGCAGCTCAGTAGCTTCGGTCAGTCGGCTGATGCCATAGCGCTCCATTGCGGCTTCGCGGACTGATGCAGCGTATGCCACGATGTTTGCAGCGCTCGGTGTGTTTTTTGCGATCTGCGCGATGTAGGCGAAACCGCCGATCTGCTCCGTGAGTCCTTTGCTTTCCAGAGCGTCGAAAAGAGTCAACCCATCGACTGGCTTGTTGTCGCGGAACATCTGGCGCATCTCGGCAAAGATCAGCTGGTGAGGTCGGCTGTAGAACGACTCAGGCTTGAGCATCGCCAGAACCTTCTGGACTCGCTCGCTGTTGTCATCGTCCAGCAGCAGGCCACCGATAACGCTCTGCTCTGCTTCGATGTTTTGTGGTAAAGCCATGAATTCAGCGGTCATCACGATCCCCCTCGCGCACTTCGATGTAGAGCTTTTCGGTCAGGAACTTATCGAATTTCATGCGGCGCCAGGTCTTCCCGGATTTCTGGTCTGGTCTGTCTTCAAGCATCCAGCGGCAGTTCTGAGCGATGTAACGCAGATAACTTCTGAAACCGTCCATGTCCATAGGCTTGCCGTCCAGATTGCGGGCAATTTTGTTAGCCTTACCCCAGAATGTGCGGATCAGATTGCGTCGCTCATCAGTGAGGCATCTCCATCCCCGTGCTTCAGGCAGTTCGTCTTTCAGGCATTGCCATACTTCATCGCATGACAAACGTGACTTTTTCTCTTCAGCGGGTTTCTGGTCATTTGCGACATACTTACTACCGTTAGGTAGTAAGTTATTTAATATATTGTTATCTGTGGACACTGGCTGGACATCGGCTGGGCACTCCACCTCAGCAGGCATTGGTATTACTGCGTTTGGGCTGGACACTGGCTGGACATCGGCTGGACAAAAATTTGACTGATATTCGTCATATTTGACCACTTTTAGAACAGTAAAACGGTTGTTCGATTTGGTGGTGATCATGCCCAGATTCTGGAATTTACGGAGAAGTGATTTAACGCGATCAGCGGTCAAACCCGTTTCCATTGCCAGTGTGTTTCGACCGGTAATGAACTCTCCGCGTTCGCAGATCACATCGCCGACATCGGTCGATACCAGCGTCTGTTCGTGATTAGCACGCAGGAGCAGGTGAACCCATAAATGAGCCGCCTCAGCATCCTTGTAGAACGGCACATCCATAATTTTACGGTGCAGCAAGGCAAACCCCTTACCGTCATTCGTGCGCGGTTTCTGGAGCCTTCTGGCCTCTCTGGCTTCGGCTAAATTAGATACGTTACCCACGGCCACTCTCCTTACGTTTCAGCTCTTCCAGGATGGCGCGCATCTTCTCTGCCACAATCGGATTAACCGAGCGGATGAAGCGGTCGCGGGTTATGTTTTTATGTACAGCGGTATGGTAATAGCGTGGATTTTTTGCCATTATTCCTCCTGCAATGAGTGCACACGATTTGCATTTGAAGGCCAGTTCTGTTCGCGCAGACTGGCTTTCGCCATTTTTGATACTTCCCATCACATAACTCCCGGCGCCATAGCGGCCAGACTTGTCACCACCGCAGCGATTGATTCAGTTGGCAGGAAGCGCAGCAGTGCTTCAGCGGCTTCTCTCACCTCTTTCTCAAGACGTTGAATTGGCTGACCAAGTAACTTCGCCTGATGAGCTTCAGTGCACTCTTTCATGGCATCGGCTATCAGTTCTGCCTCAGTCTTAGCGACAAGACCGAACTCTCTCGCCACTTTCTCGTTATCCCGAGCCATCACATCAACAATGACGGGGATCAGTAGCACCAGGCCTTTATCGTTCTTAGGTCCCGGGTCGTTAATCATCCGGAAGAAGTTCTGCTTGGTGTTGTGCTCAGAACCGGCCAGCAGCAATCCACGACCTCCGCGCGCCAGCCACTCCTTTGCTACCAGTTGCGAAATGTGAACCTGAGCCTGTCCGGGCGTTGCCTTCTGCCAGGCGCGAACAGCTTCGCGGATCCTGGTCAGCTTACTGTTATTGCGCGGAACGCTTTGATTTATCGAAATCATCGGATTCGCAGTGAATCCGTTATTCTCGTGATACGTAAGTGAATGCATTGCTTTCCCTTTCGTGGTTAGGGCCGCCAATTAGGCGGCGTTGTTGCTGATTGGTGGAAAAACGTCATCAACGCTTACTGAAGCGCCATGCTTATTCAGAGCTGCAACAATCGCCCGGCACTGCTCAAGGCTTAAGCTGCGTTTATTTTTTTCGTAATGGCAAACCGCACCTGTCGACAGGTTCAGCTCTTCGGCAATCTGTCGCTGAGTCAAACCGATGTTTCTGCGGATTTTTCGGATATTGTTCATGTCGGGTCTCCTTTAAACAACTTAAATATACATTTTGTATTCTTTGTTCGCAAGTAAAATATACGAATTGTGGCTCGCGCAAATATATACAACTTGTATCATTCGGGTATGACTATGAAATGGTACGACTTAGCTAAGACCCTGATGAAAAGTCAGGGCATCAATCAGGAACAGCTGGCGGAGCACCTCGGTATTACTAAAGGTGCGGTAAGTCATTGGCTGAACGCTCGGCGTGAGCCAAGCCTTTCCGAGATCGCAAAAATATTGCAGTTCCTTGGCAAAAAGAACTTCTCCGTAGGAGCTGGCGGTATGATCATTGACGACACGCTTAAGGGTGATGTGGAGTACGCTGGCCCCTACAATCCTGGTAACAAGTATCCAGTAATCAGCAGTGTCCAGGCTGGTTCATGGTGCGAAGCGGTTGAGCCATACACCCTAAAAGATATAGATCTGTGGCTTGAGTCGAATGCTCACATTCAGGGTGACGCGTTCTGGTTGCTCATTGAGGGCGAGTCAATGACAGCCCCTACTGGCTTGAGCATACCTGAAGGAACCTATGTACTTTTCGACACCGGTAGAGATGCGGTAAATGGCAGTCTGGTAATAGCAAAGCTATCCGATTCTAACGAGGCAACATTCAAGAAGTTGGTGATCGACGGTGGGCAGAAGTACCTGAAGGGTTTAAATCCACAGTGGCCATTGGTAGCGGTGAATGGTAACTGTCGAATTATCGGTGTTGCTGTAGAGACGAAGATGCGGCTGGTCTGATCGGCAAGGTGTTCTGGTCGGCGCATAGCTGGTAACCGTTAATCAAATCTAAGAGGTCGCAGAAATGCGGCCTTTTTTAATCGCACTACCAGAAGCTCCTGCAAAAAAACACAGCCCCTGCACTATAAACATAAACCTGCACATTAATTATATTCCTGCACTTAATTTCAAAACCTGCACATTTTTCTTGATCCTGCATTTTTGTGGTGATTAAATACTAGTTGTCAATATGAGGAGATGACTATGTCAAGCTTGGTAGATGATGTGCTTGCCCGCTATGCTCAGGTTGTAGAGCATGGCTATGTCGCAACAGGTGGACCTCGTTTTAAAAGCTATGCTGTATCCAATCTTAGGGGAGGTGTCGGTAAATCTACGATGACTTTCAACTTGGCATACGAGATTTCTCGCATCAATTCGGTTCTTGTTGCTGACCTTTGCCCACAATGCAACCTGACGGAAACGATCCTGAAGGGAGCCAATGCTAAAGTTACAGTTGCTCATGCCTTAACACCTAAAATGTTAGGTCCAGCATTTGGTGATAAGCCAGACGATATTTCATATCGTGTAAGCAATTACATCGAAGATTTCAAAGGCGGTAAGGCTTGCTATGCAATCCCTGGAGATCCTGAGCTATTTGCTTTCCCCTCAAGCATGTATCAGCAACTGCAGGTGGCATTATCTCGAGGAGAGCCAAGAGCCGTTGCTACGCTTCTTACCTCCCTTCATTCGATCATGAGAGAGGAGGCTATTGAAAAAAAATGCGAAATTCTCTTAATGGACACAAGCCCGTTTTATGCCGGTGGGACACACCTTGCCTGGTGCGCCGCTGAAGCACTAATCATTCCTGTTCGAGTTGACGAGCATTCTATTGAATCTCTTAATTTGACACTGGATATGCTGTCACGCACTGATAAAGACTTCCAAATGTGGAATAGCCGCGCCGGAGGTTTATGCTCACCTAAAGTCGCAGCAATAGTTATGACGATGGCTGGTTCAAAAAGCAAGCTGTCATCAACACCGGGCAAAGCATCGCAAATGTATATCGAGCGAGCTGTTAAGATTGCTGATAAATATAAGCATCTATTTGCCGATGAAGACGTAAGCAAAGCTTTTGTTGTAACTGATGATTTTGTTTCCAGCGGTCAAATTAGTGGTGCCGAAGGTATCCCAATCTCTCAGCTTAAGGTTGGTAGATTCCATACCGTGAGTGAAGGCAAGCGATTGCAGGTTAACCAATCAGTTACGCGATACCAGAAACAATTGAGGTATCTCGCAAGCATCCTCTAAAACAACCCGGCCACCGCGCCGGGTTTTTTATTGCCCACCCATAAAGCTATCCGCCATTCTGCCGATAACTATTCAGCCTGAAGCTGATAACAATAACTATCGCAACACTACCTGCCCGCCCGTGCGGGCTTTTTTATTGCCCTTTCCTCACCAACTCCGCAGCATCCCTGTTAGCTCCCTTCCCTATCACGTTTCCTGTTTCCTTCCGGTACTGCTCCAGCTTGTCGATGATGTTTTGCTGGGTCATGGGTAAATCAGCCAGTGACAATTCCATCACCGCCCGCCCCATCGCCTGAATTTTCATGCTTATACGCTCTTCATCCAGAACCATGCACATCCCTCCTGCTGTTTTTTTAAGCGTAGCACTGGTATTTAAAAAAATAAATCACCTTAGAATACAATTTGTTATCACAAAATCACCCACCAATTATACATTTCGTATTGCATGATAAGAATACGTTTTGTATATTCAATCCATCGAAACGAAACATCGACAGCTGAGCGAAGTTAGCCAGCGGCGGACAGCAAGTCGCCTGCTTTTTAACAACATGCAGATTTACAGCGTCAATGACCTGTTAAGACCCCTACACGTAAACGTGCTGTATCACCGGGTGCGATCCGGTCGGTGAGAGAGTATCCCCGCGCGAGAGCGAGAACGGCGTGAGAACGGGCAACACTGGCAGGGAGTTGGCGCTGACCAATACAGGGAATGTTTTGGGGTGTGGTGTGTTCTTCGGAACTACCTGGAAGCGGCTGGATAGACATTCGCATAGGCCAGCAAGGTGCGAAACACCACACCACCAAAGCATTTCTCCCGCATCAGCGGGTAACGACAGAGGGTAAGGGTATGCAGATTGTTGTGAGAGTAACGAAAGACGAACTGGCGGAGTTGGGCATGACTGACAAGGAGTTAAACCGAGCGGTGCTGGATGACTTGGATTCCTCAAGAGATTACCCGGGCTTTAACGTGACAGTTGAAATGATTGAAGACGAATAACCCGCTCCGGCGGGTTTTTCATACCTCAGTCGCTTCACCGAGGCGGCTTAGTTATGACAAACGGCGGCCATCCACCGCCCATTGAAACACTGAATAAATGCGTTGAAGTCTTGTATTAACCGTTCCGTTCGCCGCGATAAGGCCAAGAGGAAATCATGGTAAACCAGCAGCAGATCAGAGAGGCCCAACGGCTCGCGTCGTTCGCGGTACTCCATCGCAATGCTCCGGCGTGGGAAGAAGCAAAGCGACTTTACGCCGTCGCCATCGGGAGGACTCTTCACTGATGGAAACTTTATTCGCACTCGTCCTGACCGTGGCAATGACCAACGGTGATTATCAGGATGTCATTCTCGGCGTTTACGACAGCCCGCAGGAATGCAGCCAGGCAGCTACAGAACAGAAAGTAACAGCTGAATGCTGGCCGGTAGAAAGCATCCTCCGCAGCGGCGAGTTCCCGGCGAAATCCATCGCGCAGCACTAACCCCCTATTCAACCGATCGGCCTGGCTTATGCGGGCGGCATCTGCACATCCAAATTTCAGGAGAAACCATGAGCGAAGTAACGGATTTAGTCGTCATTGAGAAACAGAACGCAATGGCGGTGTTCACCACCAAAGAGCAGCTCGACCCGATTATTGAGGCGATCGAGAAGGAAGCGCGCAGTCTGGTACCAGATGTGTCAACCCGAAAAGGCCGCGACGCTATCGCATCTATGGCGCATAAGGTTGCCCGTTCCAAAACCTACATCGACAACGCCGGCAAGGATCTGGTTGCTGAGCTTAAAGCCCTGCCGAAGCAGATCGACGAAAGCCGCCGCATTGTGCGTGAGCGGCTGGACGCGCTTAAGGATGAAGTGCGCCGTCCTCTAACCGAATGGGAAGCTGAGCAGGAACGAATCCGGGCGGAAGAAGCCTGGAACGCTATGCACGAAGAAGCATTGGTGATGAACAAGATGTTCGATGACCAGCGCGCCGCGCAGATCGAGGCAGACCACGAAATGGCTCTGCTGATGAATGACAAGTTTGACCGTGACCGCGAAGAGCAGCGCCGCCTGGCGGAACAGGCTCAGCGTGAGCACGAAGAACGCATTAAGCGTGAAGCGGCAGAGCAAGCCCGCCGCGATGCCGAAGCGAAGCACAAAGCTGAGATTGAAGCCGCAGCGCGCCGTGAAGCAGAAGAGAAAGCCCGCGCTGAACTGGCGGAACGCCAACGCATTGAAGCGGAACAGCGTGCGGCACGCGAGAAGCAGGAAGCAGAAGCCCGGGCGGAAAGAGAAAAAGCTGCGGCAGTGGAAGCTGAGCGCCTCAAAGCAAAACAGGCAGAAGAGAAACGCCTGGCAGAAGAGAAGCGAATCTCCGATGAGCAGGCAAAACGTGAAGCCGATGTGAAGCACCGCAAAACGGTCGGCACCAACATCGTTAACGCGCTCACCAGCAACACAAGCTTAACTCGCGAACAGGCTATCGAAGTGCTTACCGCTCTGAAAGATGACCTGATCCCCTGCGCGAAAATTCATTACTGAGGTGAATCATGAACGCATACCTCACTTACGACCGCATCGAAGATCGGCGCTGGGTTGAGCAGCAGCTCACCGACGAGAAAGAGAAGTGGATCGACGACCGGGCGCAACAAATCATCGACATGATGCCAAAAGAGCCGTCCGGCCTCTTCCACTTCTCCGTACCGATTGACGCCAGTCCATACGAAGGACTTCGCAGCGATAAAGCTGGCGAGGCGTACAACGATTTCATTTCGGCAGTTGCTTACGCCCAGGCGGAATACGACTGGGAACACCGTACCGGCTGCCCGTTTTAAGGATGCATGAAATGTCTGAATCTAAAACTCACTATCGAAAAGCTTTTGACTCTCCATACCTGAGCAGCGCAGACATCGTTGAGCCTACGGTGCTGACCATCGCCCGGGCAATGTTAGAAAACGACAAAACCAAAAAATCCAAAGACGTTTTCAACACCGCTTATTTTGAAGAGCGCGAGCTGCGCCCTGGCGAAAAGCTTAAGCCGATGATTTTGAATGCAACCAATAGCAAGATGCTGAAAAGCATCACCGGCTCGCCCTTCCTTGAGGATTGGGTTGGCGTGAAGGTCACGGTCTACGTCGATAAAAATGTCCGGTTCGGAAAGGAATCGGTTGAAGGCCTCCGCTTAAGCCCGGCACGCGTTACAAAGCCGGTGCTTTCACCTGAAAAAACGCAGGCATGGAATAACGCTAAGGCCGCCTTCAAGCGCGATGGCAACCTTGATGCAGTGCTGGCGAGAATGGACATTTCTCCAGAACATCGCCGCCAGCTTGAACAGGAGTGTTCATCATGATCTGGCACGACGTTGAGCAAAATGGTGAAGAGTGGGACGCTCTTCGCCTGGGTAAGGCAACCGCTTCAAACTTCGGCCTGATCATGGCTAACGATGGGAAGGCTTTTGGAGAACCAGCTAAGCGTTACGCACTTCAGTTGGCTCTGGAGCAGATTAAGGGTTGCAAGTCTGAGTTTGGCTTCTCAAACGAACACATGGAGCGCGGGCACGAACAGGAGCCAATTGCCCGCATGCTGTACGAAGAGATGAACTTCATCGACGTGGATAACGGCGGTTTCTTTGATCACGACACGTACGGCGACAGCCCCGACGGCCTCGTTGGCCAGGACGGGCTCGTTGAGATTAAGTCGGTCATTGCCGCCACTCACTATTCCACCCTCACCCGCGGCTCCTTCGATCCGGCATACAGATGGCAACTGGTTGGTCACCTTGATTGTTCTGGCAGAGATTGGGTGGACTTCATCAGCTACTGCTCAGACTTCCCGGACGGTAAACAGCTCATCGTCTATCGCCTTACAGCTGCCGAATGTGAATCAGAAATAGCCCGGCTTCGCGCGCGCCGAAAAGACTTCCTCGAACTTGTTGCGGACACGAAGCGCCGCATTCTGGAGCTCGAATGAAACGCACACCCTTTTACCGCAGGCCCGGGCGAACCGGGCAATTCTCCGGCCTTCGTGAGCGCGTTATCTGGATGATTCAGGCGCGCGGCCGCCCGGTCACCGGCAGCGAAATCGCTGAGAAGTTTGGCGTAACGCTCATCGAGTTTAACCGGGTAGCCAACGGCATCACCCGCGGCACCGGGCAGATAGCGCAGATCGTTGAGTCGGAAAAATGGCTCAATGAGGACGGCATCCGTGACCGCACTTTCGACCTCGTAACGAAGCCGAAGGTCGTAACGCCGCAAGGTAAATCGCGCCTGTTCACCCGGCGCGCCATTGAGCAATCGCAGGAAGGAAGACGGCAGGAATGCATAGCGCGGGCCGCCCGCCGTCGCCGACTGATTGCTCAGGGCCTCTACATCGACGAAATGGAGTCCATCCTATGACTCACGCTCACGACGACATCAGGGTTGGCACACTGTGCCTTCCCTTCATTGGTAACGGCTGGCTAATGCCATGGGGTGAAGTGGTCAGCAATCCATTAAAGGCGCAGCGGCTTGCTGAGGAATATCGGGAAAGGCAGGAGGCAGCTTGATACATTTCCATGGTGGACCAATCACGCCAGACACATGCGCGCTGAAGGCATGGAAAGGCAGGCACGCTTTCATCTCCTTTGCCAACCCCGGCCAATTAGCCCTGGCCAGCGAAGTAACCCAGTCTTTCGCGCTGGATAACGGCGCATTCAGCTTCTGGACGAAAAAGCGCGTTGTTAACTGGAATGACTACTACGCGTTTGTAGGTCGCTGGATGAATCACCCTCGCTTTGCTTTTGCTGTTATCCCTGACGTGATCGGCGGGACCAGTGAAGAGAACGACGCGTTGATCGCCGAGTGGCCGCACGGCAAAGTAGTCGGCGCTCCGGTGTGGCACATGAACGAGCCCGATGAACGTTTCTTCCGCCTGTGTCGGGAATTTCCGCGCGTATGCATCGGTAGCATGGGTGAATACGACGCGAAGCGCCCGCGCTCATGTCGGGCAAAGTTACGCGATCTCATCCGTCACGTTGTCGACATAAACGGTTATCCGATAACAAAGCTTCACGGCCTGCGCATGCTGAACGCCGATATCTTCCGCCATATCCCGCTGTCGTCAGCCGACAGTACAAACGTTGCGCGCAACATCGGAATCGACAAGGCGTGGGATAAATCAGCCTACGCACCGGCCAGCAAAGAAACACGCGCTGCGGTGCTGGTAGAGCGCATTGAAGCCTTCAACTCTGCAAGTTCGCTGAATTACGACGCAGAACGCGATCGGTTCACGCCACAGCTTGCTTTCGAGGTTTGATATGACCGATTACACCGGTAGCAACACGCCAGCAGAACAGCGCGACCTCTGGCGCACTCCACCAGCCCTATTTGCTTCCCTTGATGCTGAGTTCTGCTTCCAACTTGATGCCGCAGCAGCTCCGCATAACGCGCTGTGCCGGAAGTTCATCACCGCCGAGCAGAACACGCTGGAAACGTCCTGGGCTGATTACCTGAGCATTCCCGGCTACGTCTGGCTTAACCCGCCGTACAGCGACATCACGCCATTCGTGAAGAAGGCCGCAGCCGAGAGCATCAATCAGATCGGCACCGTAATGCTGGTACCGGCTGATTCTTCGGTTGGCTGGTTCAAAGAGGCTATCCAGACAGCCAGCGAGGTACGCTTCATCACCGCCGGGAGGCTGGCATTTATCAACCCGGTGACCGGTAAGCCAGTATCGGGAAATAACAAAGGTTCGATGCTCATCATCTGGCGACCGTACCCGCGTACACACTGCCACTTCGCAACTGTGGACCGGGACGAGCTGATGGCTTTCGGGGCGAAACTTCTCGCCCGCCGGGAGGCCGCATGACGCCAGAAAATGAAAACGCCATCCGCGCCGCCTGCCGCCGCTGCACCGAGGAAATCCAGCAGGCCATGCGCAAGAAGCCAAAGCCTAACTGGAACGAAACGGTGCCTCCCATCATCAACAAGCATCACAAGAAAATTGAAGCTCTGGGAGTTAGCCTCCTGGAATTCGTCGTATACACAGGGCGGCTTAATCGCCGCTTCGGGGTTGAATCGTGAGCAATTATCCAAGGGTTGGCAGTGTGTCAGCTAAAAGCAAAAACACCTCCGCTAAATGCAAATGCGGTGCAGTGGCGAAGCATAAAACGACGTTGGAAATGAATATTTTCCGTGGCGATGACGAAGTGGTTTGGTCTTGTAACGAGCACAAGAAGGACTGTGCATTTCTGGTCGGTGAGCAAGGCGGTGCAGAATGACTCTATCTCTTAATAGGCTTAAAGAGTTGCTTTTCTATGACCCTGATACTGGAATATTCACATGGATTTCTTCTACAAAAAACTACAGACGTCCCGTTGGAACGGTTGCAGGATACATAAATTCCCTAGGATATGTGCAAATCGGCATAGATTGCGTTGCTTATGGGGCACATCGGCTAGCTTGGATGTATGTGCATGGCAACCTTCCTGAGATGGACGTGGACCATATAAACGGGAACCCATCAGACAACCGAATCGAAAATCTGCGACTAGCTACTCACCAGCAAAACATGTGCAACAGGAAGAAGAGAAAAGATAACACATCCGGATATCCTGGCGTGTACTTCAATAAAGCCGCTAATAAATGGCGTGCGTGCATACGTGTTGAAGGAAAGCGCATCCATCTTGGGTATTTTAAAACAGCACAAGAGGCACATGATAAATATGTTGAGGCTTCAAAAAACTATCACTCCCAATACACGAGAGCACAGCGGTGACCGGGATCAGAAAGAAGCAGCTACCACAAAGCCTCTTAAAGAGGCTTTTTTATTGCTCGCGTTCACATTCATCCGAATTAACCGACAGTTCAGGGAGCATTGACCATGGCAGACATCATCGACACCGCAGCAGAGATTGAAGAGCTTCAGCGTAACGCTGCCCTTTCCGCTCACCGCATCGACCGTAACGCGGTATCAGCTGAACGTTGTGAAGAATGCGACGAACCAATTCCCGAGCCGCGACGTGCTGCCGTTCCCGGCTGCCAGACGTGCGCGGAGTGCCAGGGCATCATCGAGTTGAGGAAGAAGCTGCGAGGTGCTTGATGTTTACACTCATTCAACGGGGTCAGATTTACGCTGACCAGCACGGTTGGCCCGTCATCATCCACAGTTGCACATCACAGATAGTCCGATACTGGCGACAGGGCCGGATCAACACCGCTTCAATCGACCGATTCAACAATGATTTTGAGCATCTCGATCACCGTGAGGCGGCACAGATACGCGTCGAACTGGAGACGAGCGAGCACATTAAATCGCTCCGCGCCCAGCGTGCGGCGTAAGGAGAACTATGAGCACCATTCAGGACATACGAAACCAGCTATCAACCCTGGTCACCGAGGCGCACAAAGTGGCGTGTTCCCTCGATATTGGTGATGAGCGAACCGAGGCTTTCGAGCTATATGAAGCGTTTCGTCGACTTCAGCGGCAGGGCGCCGCCGGAGAGATTCTCTCAGCAACCAACCCACTTCTCGCCTCGCCATATTACGACGAGGACTGGGACGAAGATGAAGACGATTGACGCAACTGATAGCCAGTTATGAGCTGGCTATTGGGTGCGAATGCACTGCAACGTAATCCCTTTTGCCCGGCCCCGCGCCGGGTTCTTTTTTGCCTGGAGACACCAATGAGCGACACCAGCCTGATTCCTGAAAAAGAAGTGATGAACAAGCTTGGGGTTTCATCACGCCAGACAATCTGGAACTACACCAACCGGCACGGGTTTCCGAAGCCAGTCAGGACCCACCCAAAAGCGTACCTGCGGGAAGCTGTTGATGGATGGATCCTCAATGGCGGCGTTAACCAGAAATGTTCCTGATGTGCCAGAACAGCTTATCAGCGTGAAGCTCATACGCTTTGCGCTGAGCCTCTATCCAGTCGTGTTTGTTGTACACGGCCATTACCCCGCCAAGTTCATGTCCGAGCATCCTCTCAGTCACATGGGGCTCGACATCCATTTCAGACAGCCTTGTTACCAGCGTCCTCCTGAAATCGTGGGTTCGCCAGTATCCAAGGTCCATCCCTCCCCTTATTCGATTTACGAACCGGTTGGCGGCAGCGATGCTGATCGGTTCGTTTATATCTTCCCCGGGGAAAAGCACATCATTGTAAGTTGTCATGGCCTTTTCGAGGAAAGGCATAATCTGTTCGAAGATGGGCCGCCGGATGACGTTGCCCATTTTGCTGTGCTCTTTTGGCACAGTCCAGACGTTGTCCAGCAGGTCAAATTCGGTCTTGGTTGCCAGCCTGAGCTCTGAGAGCCTCGCCCCCCACAGCATCAGCATCTGGTGAAGAAGCTTGTTTGAGGTAGACGCCCGGCTTCTTTCAATAGCCATCCAAATCTGAGCCAGCTCGTTATATGACAGAACGCGGTCGCCCACAGCAGCACGGGAGCCAAAGTCTCTTGGCTGGATGCTCATAATTGCGCAGCTATCTATCACCTGACGCCGCATGCACCAGCTTATCGCCGATCTAAGCTGGCTGAGCACCTGACGCGCGCGGCGGGGATTATCCCTTTCCTCTTCGGTGAGGAGATCAACCCATTGCTTAACGGTGATTGAGGATGCTGGCCTGTTTGGGAATGCATCATGCATCCGCTTCATGACCGTTGATCGGTACAGTGCCTGAGTCTTTTCCCTAAGTGTTGTAGAGACGTAATTTTCAAACCAGTAGTCGAGGCACTGAGCGACCGTCAGGGAGTTCTGCGTTTTCTCTTCAAAGTAGGAGCGCGGATCTGTGCCGGAGAAATAAAGGTTTCGTAATTCAGACGTGATCTGCCTGGCATCCTTTAGCGATACCGACGGGTAGCGGCCAATGCCAAGACGATGAGGTTTACCATGCCAGCGATACCGGTACTGGAACTGGATGACCCCCTTTGGAGAAATGCGCACGCTGAGGCCATCAGCATCAGCCACTTCTTGTGGGCCCGAATATGGTTTACCATGAATGGTACGCAGTTTTGTGTCGCTGATAGCCATAAATAATATTTGGTACGCTCAGAAATAGTGGTTTGGTACACTTCTGGTACGCAATATCACATGGACATCGAGACACAGTAAACAACTATATTTAACGTTCGTGGACAAACTCAGGTGAGAAAAGGGTTGTTTTTCGAGTGAAAACAGGCAGTTAATTAACTATTGTGGACAATATTAAGCAATGGCAGACACAGATAAACAACCTACCTTCCTATTCCACGACTACGCGCAATAACCACGAAACCCGCATCAACAAAGAAGCCAGACGAACCGACAATTTATTTGGTACGCAATTTGGTACACCGCCTCGGTTTTATACCACCCTTCCATCATCTATTACGCTATTAATGAAGTACGTCACCCGCCCCAGCACTTCCACCTCTTCCGCTGCCTCACCCTCGATCGCTTCACCATCATCCGTGATTAACGCCAGACCCATGACCCGGGCAAACTGCGTCCGGCCGCCGGACAAAATCAGCAGAACCTGATTCTGTACCAGCCTGGTGCACGGCTCGATAACGGCAAAGCCAGACGAGGTCTCGAGGATGCGGCTGTCCATGCCAACGCCGCAGATAATTTCCGGCGTTAAGCGCGGAGCGACAAAATCAGCAGCTGGCGAAGGAAAGGCCATTACAGAACCCTCCCCATGTTGCGGAGCATCCATAGCCGGTTCTGGCTGTCGTCCGGCGTCTTATCGACGAAGAAGGTCTGGTATCGCTCTATCCAGTCGTTGGCGTCGGCCTGCGTGAAATGCCAGTTTCTGGCGCGCAACTCACGGATGAAGTCATTCGTGTGAAGGCACTGATAACCCCTTGGGTTTTGCTGTATGGCAGCGACAAATGCGCTGTGAATGTCTGATTTGCGGGGCATGATCTGCACTCCTTTTACTGTTTTTATATACAGTAGTTTTAAAGAGAGTGCAGATCAAGATGGCCCAGCCTATCAATCATGAGGCCATGAGATTTGGCGGTTTGCGACGACCATGCCTCCCTCCGGCGAAATCACCGTGATATATTTATGCCACACACACTAAAAGGATCTTGAGATGAAAGTTGCTGTTTTGATGATGCAGAAAGATGAGTACCGGCTTCTTGAGCCGTGGATACTGCATCATGCTGAGCTTTTTGGTCTTGAAAATTTATACGTCTATGATAACGGGTCAACCGATGAACGATGCCTGAGTGTTCTGAAGAAATACTCAGAAAAGGGAATGAGTGTCGTTTATGACAGGAGAACTTTTGAAGATTTCAACACAAGGCATATCTATTTCGTGGAAAGATATTAAGAATTAAAGAATGCTCATGGTTATGATTTCATGATGCCTTTGGATTGCGACGAATTTGTAGGCGTTGAATTTTCAAAGGGCAACGTGTCGCTATCGCAAAGTGATGTATTGAATGAATTATCAAAACATAAAGACACCGACGCCACCTTTAAGATTAAATATACATACGGCAATCATCCTTTAAATCCAAAAGAATTTGTGCTTAGTCCAAAGCCTGAAAAGGTGTTTTTCCCTAAATCGCGAATTACTGCCTTGGGGAATGGCTTCCATCGCGGAGAGGTTGAGTCAGGCCAACAGGTTGATACGGATATAATTTACCTCCACTTCCATCATAAAAACTATGATGATTATATCGCTAGCGCCCGTAATAAGCTGGAAGGTCTTGTTGACGTCAATGATATTGAGGCTCTGAAGGCATTCAAAGGTGCGGGGCACCATTTAGTTAAAAAATTTCTGATGACTCAGGCCGAGTATTACGATATGCATGCGGCATCTAAGTCCATTAACCCATCTAAGTTCTTTATTATGGATGTCGTTTACGAATACCTAAAGGGTAAAGGTCTGAACATGGAGCAGGCGTTAACTGTTGAACATGATGAAAGTCTAATAACATGGCATGGTTATGTAGATAGGGTCCGAGAAGACGATGGGTCATGCGTTTTCACTGGGTGGTGTTCTCCAAGTTTGAACGTTAATCAAGAGTTTTTTTTCCTGCGAATAGGTCAAGAAATACTGCCAGGATTCCTGGAGGGGAAAATACAGCGCTCAGATGTCGTAGCTAAATTCCCTGATTACAATCTCCAGTGTGGTTTCTCTGTAAGATTCTACGGATTAAGCAAGGGCTCTTTGCAGCGCAATGAGTGGGAGTTTCAAGTTTCTGCTGGTCACAAAGGAACAGGCTCTAAACTCAACAGAAAGAAAAACGAATCTTACTTCCAGTAAAAGAAGGCGGGGAATCCCGCCTTTTACTTTCTCAGTATTATGGCATGGAATGCTTTCCGTTAGCAGTCAATTGTCGCATAAGGCAGCTCTAATTTTGCGTAATTGTAACACTGCTCGAAGATATTAGGGCCATTCAGATCATAATCGCATTCCATAGTATCTCGGCCAACTTCCGCCTTCTCGCCAGTTATGGGATGGTCTACATACTGAATCAGGTCGAACTGCGCGCGGTATTTGCCGTATGCGCGCGGTAGCTCGACTCGGATGTAAAGAGCGCCTTGGTTATTATTTGTTAGCGCCATTATTCATCTCATTGATCGTGTCATCTTGACGATCTAATTCAGCCTGCAATGCGTTCATCGCCACTGTAAAGGCAGGAACTTCCTTTCCGGTTAAATTAACTCGCAGCATGAAGTGCATGATGTTTTGAATAGTTTGCTTATCCATGATTATTCCTGTTAGGTTGGGCCCACAAACCCGTGGGCAATAGCCGCGTCTGCAAGCTTTTTCACATATCTTGCGAGTTCTTGAAGAGTGATCGTTTCGGTATTTTTTGCAGTGCCGTCGGCTGTGCCTGTCATCGCAAATAACCCTGTAACTCTTGGCCCTAAAACTTTAGTGCTGTTAATAGCAATGTTCATGTTCCTGAAATTAAAAGCACCGGTAGATTCTTCATAACCTATCCATTTTACTGATCCAGAAACGGGCCCCCAATATATGCGGTGATCTAAAGCGAAATTTATGGCATTAGCATCCTGTATGCTGGCATCTAAAAAGTTAAGTCCATAGGTGAAGTTCTTACCTTGCCCATCCTGCCGGCCACCAAATCTAATGCCTCCATAACGACTAGTATTTGAAATCGAACCTTCTATTTTTAGCTGCTGGGTGTCCTCAAGGTAATTATTCTTCCAGTCCCCGGATGGGAGCACCCCATTGCGCCGCAAGCGCATTCCCATCCACCAACCTGATGCCCCAGCAGCCAACCCCGACCCGTCTCCAACATCAATGCCAATGCCGCATGCCTTTCCACCATCAGCCGTGGTGATAATCAACCCACGATATGGTCCCTCACCTGTCGGTAAGTTTTCAGGGTGAGGCTGAGAGGTAAGTAGGTTAACGAGGTTAATTTCCACGCCAACTAACTGAGACGATCTAACACCAGATCCATCATCACCATTACCAGCCTGGAACCACCCACCCCATACACGACCATTTCTACCTATAGCTTTACCAGAACCATGTACGCCTATAGCGTCAACTGATTTCCCGGCGGTTAATACGTCGCCAGCTGAAGATCTTACATAGCCTGAGACACCAATCCCAAAGGCTGACGCCTCTGGTTCAAGGGTTATCGTCCCCTGCATAGCAACATCAAACCATTTTGTGCCTCCCTCTACCCTTTTCATCTTGGAGGTTTTTTCCGCCCAGATTAATGGGTAAGGGTTTTCGGCTCCGGCGCCGGGCAGTCCACGCTTAAGCTTGAATCCACCTGAATAATTGCGATATGACGGATAAGGGTTAAAGGTGGAATCAATCGTGTTTGGCCAGTATCCCTCAGGCTCAAAATAAGAAAGCCCGGAATTGTTCGCGGCAGTAATGGCTGCCGTATTGGATGCGGAATCACCTTTGGCTCCGCCAGCGAACCCACTCCACGTAATTGGCTTGGGCATATCGCTGATTAATCCCATTCCACCCGGACTGGTTAACTCATTCCTCAGCTGGTCTGGGTCATATTTGAGCACGTTATTATAATAAAACTGCTGCGTACCGAAATCGTCATACACAGCCATCGAGTGACCCTGTACGGTTACGAATTTACCGATCTGCCCGTTATATACCGGGAACCCCCCGGCATTGATGATAATTGGTTGAGGAACAGGAACGTGTGAACCATCCTCGTTTTCTAAATAGACCTGAATCCGATTGGCTGGGTTAACCGGGTCTGTATCAATAAGGCCGATATAGATTTTACCATTAGATGCAGCTTTAAAAGAGCGAGCCATGGTGAAGAGCTGCGAAGGCATGCTCACGACGACATTGGCAGTAATATCTGACATTTGCTGTGCTCCGGGCGCGCAAAAAATCATGCATGTAGAAACTTGCGTGATTCTGCGATAAGGTCAGTAGTGTTTATTTAATTGCGGTGGTAGACATGATTACGAGCATTATTTTGTGGGTCATCTTTGCAGTTTTAGTAGTGATTTCAGTTCAGCTTTCGAATGTCACTAAACTACTGCGTAGCATTGATGCCAAAAGTGCTGACCCCCGCCCATAATAAGGGCGGGCTTGTTTATTGCTGAGTCGCCTGGTTCGCCATCAGCGGCCTAACTGCCACCGCGGCCTGATTGAGGGCCCTCTCGTATGCAGGAGATCCTGGCTTAGTGTTTGCCAGCCTAAGCAGCATATTCCTTACTGGCTTACTTTCATAAAGCCTGGTTGCCAGCCCATAACCGGCCTCCCCTGCAAGTGAAGTACCGAACGTAGAAACGCCTGCGCCGATCCTCAGAGGGTTGGCTAGTGACTGACCAGTCTGTGTGACAACATTCGCTGCATCAGATCTCGCCGTGTGGCTCAGTACATCATGGAGAGCGTCCAGCTCTTTCATGTGCCGACCGCTAAAGATGGTGCCATAAATATCTCCGCCAGCCTGTGATTTCAGCTTGTTAACTTCCGCCAGGAATTTAGCGGGAGAATCACCGGCACGCTCAGCTATTTTACTGATATAAGCTGATCGCATCGCATCCTTCCCCTTATCGTCCAGTGCGCTCCAGATGCGTTTAACATCTGATGGCTTGCGGCTATACACAACGCTATTGATTAACTCAGGCGTCGCTTCGCTACTGGCCTTATTGAGCTTGTTTGCGATGTTCTTATTCAGCACCTTGTTATAGACGTTTGCATAATCAGAGTTGGCTTTCAGATATGCGGCCGCATCCGATGGCCCAAGCGCCTTGCCGACAGAGTTTCTCAGGTCGCGAGTCATCGCATTCTCCACCATATTGGTAGCCGCTTTTGCCTGATCTGGGAATACCATTGAGTCACCCTGAACGTTTGAGCGAAACGCTGTCCTGTGCTGCCGCAGCAGGTCAAAAGTAACATCAAGATCCGTAGCCGGGTTTGATAGCTCGTCACGTAGATTGCGCAAAGACGACAGAAGATTTTGGTTTGCTGATGAGCCAAGCCTCTCCTGTCTTGCGATAGCAGTGTTCAGAGCGTTCATGGTGTTTGTCGTATCAACTGCAGTGTTGCCCATCTTATTGGTCACATCATTGATGACTGCTCCTGCGGCATCCTTACGCCCTTTAAGGGTGCTCGTCAGCGACTGAACGACATCATCAGGGTTGTACTCACCAAAGCGGTCAAAGTAATTGCTGACCAGTTTGCTACGCGTAGCGTACTGATCGGCTCGCTTGGCTCCTGTGCCAAGGATTGCACCCTCTCCGCCCTGAACCAATCCTTTCCCTAGGGCGCTCATTTCGCTGACCGGTCTGGCAATATCTGACGTCATAGGCGTAACGCCCATACCTTCCGCCGTATCGATCAACTGCCTGGCTTCAGGCGCTATTTCTCCGCGTAATGCCGTTACCCCGCGCCCGATTGCTTTTGCTGCGCCGGAGAGAAGGCCCTGAGCACCTAAGTTAACAGCTGCATTCTTCGCTACGTTGCCAGCGAAATCTCCCTTCTGATTGGCAGCCTCAGCAACGGAACCAATAGCCATATTCCCAGCCACGCCTGCACCAGGCACAAGATAGCCCCCGATGGTCTCCCCTGCCTGCGCATACTGGTCTGTTGGACGATCTACCGGGCGATACACATCATCCAGTACGCGTGGGCCGCCTAAGCCCTGACTGATGGCGTTAATCAGGCTTGCACCACCCTGCAGCACATCGAACGGAATGTTCACAAGTCCACGACCGGCCTGCTCTGCGCTCTGCAACAGAGACGGCTCCTGCTGAGGTTGTTCCTGTTCGGGTTGGGATTGTTCCTGTGGAGGCTGAGCAGCAGGCTGACCAGCGAAATACTCGTCGATAGCATCGCCAATCTGCTCGTTGCTGGTTCCATCTGGAAATGTGAATGTTTTCCCATTAGCGGTAACTTTCATTATTCCACCGTGAATTTAATGCCTGATTTTGAGGTGTGCGCTTGCGCCTGTTGCTGCGTCTGCCCATATTGCTGCGTCACTTCTTGCTGATCCTTTTTAGCTTTAGTTCCGCTAGCTTGAGGCAGTGGGTTATTAGCCATATAGCGCTTTGCTGCGCTGCCAAGCGACTCACCTTTCTTAACATCCATACCGAGAACCTGACCGCCATTTCTGGATTGACCAGGATTCCCGTTGGCGCTCATCCACTCTGCCTTAAAGTCATTAAACTGTGCGCTACGACGCTCAAGGTTAGACATCGCATCGAGCCACCGCGCAACAACCTCTGGGTTATCCATGTCTGTCGGAGCGCCTTGGCGGACGATATCGACGTCTCTGTCAGTAGCCGGGCCCGGCGGAAGGAATTTTAATACCTGATTGTTTACCAGTGCGTTCTGACGGATTCGCAGGTCTCTTAGAGCAGTATCTGTGCCGGTGACCTTGGCAAACATATTCGAGGCATTACCAAACAGGCCCGTCGTGGGTTTCTCTTCGCGGAATTGCTGAGCCAGAGCAGCCATTGAGTCAGCAGAATTGGTGCTTGCTGCGGAATCATTAACTGATTTCTCGATGGACTTCTCCATATTCACAGAGAGCTTTGGAGCTTCTTCGATAAGCTGTTGAGCTTTTTGCTGTGCCTGCTGGACCTTGAGGCCAAACTCCTGCTGATCCAGTGCGAGTCGTTGGGCTGCAATATTGTGACCGGTCATAGCTGATTGATAGCTCAAGTTTTGTCCGCGAATTGCATTCGCCTCTGACGCCCGGTTACTCCTCGCCGTTTCTTCAATCTTCTGCTGATCCTGTTGTCGACCGACAATCCTGTCCTGTGCCGCAAAATACTGGTCAGGGCCGAGAGCAGCCATGCCGAGGTGATCAGCGAACTCACCGAAGGCCTGCGGGTTCTGCTGGTAAGTTTGGGCTACCTCAGCCGGGTCGAGTCCCGCCCTTTGCAGATCAGCAGCGTTACCTTGCAACCATGCCCCCATAGCTCCCGGTGAAGAAGCTGCCAGACGCGCGCCAGCAGCCAAATTGCCGACGGTGTTTCGCTGGTCTTCGTCCACAAACTTCATGCCATTGCGGACTGCTTCAATTTGATCGGGATATTGCGCAGCCAGATTGCGCATCGCGGTGCGATCACCTGATGCATATGCGGTGCCATAGGCTTGTTGGAACTCCTTCTGACGCTCAGCCTGTTTAGCCTGCTTATACACCTGCAGGTTTCCAGCCAGACCCTGAAGCCCCTGCAAGGCCACATTGTTACGGCCTGACCATGCATCTTCGTTATTCTGTCGAATGAGAGATAAGGCAGCGTTAGCATCACTGGCTTGCGGCGCATTAGTGTTATTACCACCGATGCCGGCAAGAAGGCCGCCACCATTAATTGACTGATTCCAGGTAGCCATGGAGACCTCTTAAAAAAGTGAGCCCAACGCGCCGACACCGGCACCGATAGCAGTGCCCCAGCCGGGCATAATGGCAGTACCAATGGCAGCGCCGGATGCCGCACCACCAAGCGCGGATTGCAACCCAGAAGGTCGGTTAGCATTAGCTGCCGCAGCATTGGCTTGCTGCTGATAGAGTTGGCTGGCGTTGTTGGCATAAGTCTGCCCGGCGGTGGATTGCCCGGTAAGCGCGCCAAGACCGATATTCGCCAGGTTCTGGTAGTTGTTCATCTGGCCGGAAAGCCAGTTCTGCCCGAGCTGCGGAGCGATTGTCGCCAGCGAGTTGGTCGTGGCTGTCGAGCCTAGGCCACCCGTCGCCTCAGCCGCATTAAGCGCCTGGTAACGCATCTGGTCAGCAAGTCCCTGGTATTGATCTGATTTGTAATAATCATTCAGCGCCGAGTTTTGCCCCTGAAGCGTCGATAGCCCCTGCAGTTGCTGAACATATTGCTTTGCCAGCGGAGTGAAGGGGGCAAGGTTCTTCATGTTCGTCTGCCACATCTCGCGCTGCAGATCGATACCCTGCTGTGTGGCTTTTGCCTGGGCTTTTGCTCCGGCATCGCTCCCGCCACCACCTTTGCAGTAAACAGCCCTGCTGAGGTGCTTATTGGCAATCTGATGAATTAGCATTGGTTAGCTCCTCATATTTTGAGCGTGGTAACTGATAGAGGGTGATCCCGACAGGCTTGCCGTTGCTGATATAGGCGTCATCGAGATGGCCGACTCGCGTTGCCCCGAGCAGGCGGATAATCGCGCGGCCGTACTTTGTGGTGTCAGGCACCATCGTGATGCTGTTCAGGAAGGGAGAGTTTTCGAGAAGCCATTTGCAGAATAAGCGGTGACCGTTCAGCGCATACTCACCACGAAAGCCGGGGTCATATATGGCATGCGCCTCGACAACACTGTGCCAGAAGTTGCGCACTTCATGGACGCCAACCAGCACCAGGCCCTCATAGATGCCGAGATAGACCGCATCAGGCTTGATGAGGTACGTGTCTCCGCTATCTACGATGTTGCCTGTGTTTGCTGGGTTGTTAAGGAATTCTGCAAGCTTCACCGGGTTATCGATGAGCTTGATTTGCATTAGTTGATTAGTCCGTGGTTTCTCATTGCCTGTTCAAGTGCCAGAATTCGCTTTCGCGCCGCTATCAGTTCAGTGGCGATGGCCTGCACTTCGGTCTGTGAGTATGCTGCGCCGACTGTGAATGTGAGATCGGCATTGAACGCCCCGAGATTGGCCGCACCAGTTCCCGCCGTCCATCCTGTTTGACGAGGCCCAAGCACCTTAACGCCATCGATTGAGAACGATGCCGCCACTCCCAGCGATGAGGCAAGGGATTGCGCAGCGGTGGCTGCCTTGGAGACGTAGTCGGCCTGAATATTGTCGATATCTGTCTCGGCCTGGGTAAGGCGCAACCCCTGAGCAGATACGTCACTTTGCAGGCTACTGACATCGGTTTGCAGATCGGCAATGTCGCCCTGCGCCGCGATCAGCTCACTGGTGAGGAAGTCGATATCGCTTTCAGCTGCGGTAACCCGGCCATCCAGTGAGACGATTGCCGCCTCTGCTGAGGTAAGCCGCGTACCCAGACTCTGAATCTGCGCCTCTGCATCGCCCAGGCGGATCTCATGGTCGAGAAGCTGAACGTCCTGCGCTTCGTTCTTTACCTGAGCATCATAGGCTCCAGATCCAGCATCATTGGCTTTCTGAGCAACAGAGGTAAAGTCCAAAGCCTGAGACAGGATGTATTGCTGATACGCTGGACTAGAGCCTGGAGGAAGAGAGGGCGCGGCCAATCCAACAGCACTAACTACAACCGGCTCATTGAGTGAATTACTCGCCATTACTCAATCCTCACCTGACAGCCAGACAGCGTTACCGGTGATTTGGTGATTACGCGGATCTTGAAGGCTATGTTTTTACGCACGCGGCCCACACGCTTCCAGATAACCCGCTTGTCGTATACGAATGGCTCATTCTGCTCAATCATCTGCTCCCGACCAAAGTTAATGCCGTCGGAGGTGGCAGAAAGAAACATCCTGTCAGCGTACTGCGCAGCACCGGTTGACGACTCAAGCTCCAGGTCGAAGATACGCGCGTTATCTGCCTTGAACAGTGGCGTGAATAGCAGGTGCTCCTGCTGGTTGCCGTACTGACTGGAGATATCGAACTGCAGCGCCCCTTTCACCGATGCTGACTTATCGCCGCAGGTGATGGAGTTGCCTTCGTACATGAAGTCGATAGCCCGGTAGACATCATCACCAAGACCAGTTTTCAGCACAGACCATTGCGGCCCGTTCTGACTGGCTGCCGCGTCATATACCAGCACCTGACCAGGGAGATGAATCAGCAGCAACTCATGCCCGTCGAAACGCAGCGTTTCCATGACAGCCGTAGCAAGCTCGCTGGCAGCGTACGAGCGGATAATCTTCTCGATACTGGCAGTGGCGATTGGTGTCGCCCGGCCTGAGTCGATGAGATATACCGACGGCGCACCAGATGCCGGGTTGCTGATGATGGCATAGGCGTCCATGTACGGCGTTTTGCAGTGCGTTCCGGCGATACCCTTCTGCACCGCATAAGCTGAGTTCACGACGTACAGCGCCGCGCCCTGAGTCGTCGCACCCGTCAGGGTGAAATACTCAATGGTCGTCGCGCCAAAGCACACGATGAAGTCGCGCCAGGTGCCGATACCGATGATTCCGTCAGGCTGAGACTCAGCCCGGTACTCAGCCGCGTAACGGTCAGGGTGAGACTCATCCTCGAGGTCAGAGATAAACCACGAGTCCGAGTTGTCTTTCGCCCAGGCATAGCGGCCACGCAACCGGGTGATGTCGCGCGCAGATCCGAGTTCGTACTGCGTGAATCCGCTGGACACCGGCCAGTTCGCAATAATCTTTGTCGTGCCGTCGTAACGATACTCGATCACCTGACCGCCGACGCAGACAGCTTGTGACGTTCGACCATGCGCCATCGACACCCTGGCAGAACCAGCCACATCACCGACCACATAATCACCTTTGTAGAGCTTACCGCCCATAACGCGATATACGGCGTTCTGAGAGGTGTTGTACTGAGCCCCACGAGATGCACCGGCAACATCAGATCGCTTCGCTATGCCAGGGAAGCTTCTCAAATAACCTGATGCGCCGAGTACTTCTTTGGGTGTGGCTAAAAGATTTACAGGTAGCTGGTCGATGTAGTCAGCATTAGCCGGGCTCTTCCCCAGCCCTTTCATAAGCGGAAGTTGCTGAATCGGCATCTTGACACCTCAAGTGGTTGGATCATCACCCTCGATGTAAAACCGATTCCAGGTGAGCGTGTTTTTACTGCCGGCACCGCGTGGCATGTCGTTGCGACGCTCAAGCGATGGAACTTTGGTCAGGGCAATGCAGATGGTTTGATATGCGCCGTCGGCAGCCGTAAGAAGCGCATCAGAGGGTTGGATGACGTTATCCATGCAGACCTGCACCGCCAGTTTCAGAGATACGCCGTCGTAGGCCCAAGATGGGATGCCGGAGTCATCATCTGGCAGCGGCTGAACATCATTGGCTGCATCAGCGAACAGATAGCCAAGGTCGATACCTTTTGCCTGCCACTGATACATCATGTCTTCTAGGTCGTTTACGGCGTCTTCAACTGCCTGCGGATCTGCATCGGTGAGTGTAGCGTTGGAGTAAAGCCCCGCCTTGCGCAGGGCCTTGAGTACCAGATCACCCTTTGTTTTCGCCATCATCTGCCGCCTTTGGTTTTGGCCCAGGCTTCTTCTTCGCCGCTGGCTCTGGCTCTGGCTCTGGCTCTGGCTCTGGCTCTGGCAGGACAGTATCGTCTGGATGTATCACCCACCCGTTTTCCAGGTGTTCATCCACATCACCCTCATCAACGATGATGTAATCCAGCGAGTGAGGGCCGCAGGTGATCATCGAGCCCGGCTTATAAAGCATGATTTGAGACATTGTGTTCTCCAAAAAAAGAGGGGCAGGAGCCCTTTGATTACTGGTTAGCCAGTACCAGGCCGGTGAATTCCGGGACCAGTACGCTTGCCCCTGCCAGAGTGGTAAAGCGCGTCCACGTCTTGCCGGCTTTGGCATCGAACTGGTATGCCATGATGATGGTTGCGCCCTGCTCAGTCGTTGCAGTCATTACCTGCGGGCCTTGGCCGGTCGGGAATGCCAGCTTGCCGTACATCAGCTCAACAGAGCCCTCAGCGAAGAAGATGTTGGAAGCCGCAGCCTTCTTGTTGAGGATGGTGATCGCCGCGTTATTTGCCGGATTGGCGGTAACGTTCTGGTAAGGGATGGAAGGTGCATCAGCGTTGTTCGGAGGCAGAATTTTCGGGCTGATTGTCACGGTAGTACCGTTAACTGCCAGAACGCGGAACACCTGCAGTTGACCAGTGTCCACTTTCTTAATCATGTGAACGCTGTTAACGCCTGCGATAGTGAATGCATCACCAACAGCTAGTACGCCAGCCGTTGATACGGTGATATCGCCCTGGCGGTTATCGGTAGGCGCACCGTTGGAATCCATCGCGGTAACTTTGTGCGCAACTGCGCCGCCCAGAGTTACTGCAGTGGCCGAACCAGCTTTCAGCGCGCCAGCATAATCAACGCGGAAACTGTCAAAGGATGCTACCGGTGGGATCTGGGCTTTCTCATACGCTGTCAGCGTTGCACCGACCGCGTATGCACGAGAGCCAAGCTCCTTAGCCAGGTCTTTGTAGTTGAACGGGTTGTAGAACGCCTTGCGTTGACCACCCTGAGGCACACCAATGGAGAGCATCATAGCGTCAATGCCTGCGGATGCGTTCCAGAGGTCTTCGCCGAGGGTATTCCCGGTGGACGCTGAGCCAATGGTGACCATGTTGGTAGCGCGGGCGGCCACTTCATCGACGATCAGGTTATCAACCCATGCTGCCAGCTGACGACCCGCCGCTTTACCAGCTTGCTCCTTATGCCATGGATCGCGCATTTCTTTTGCGTCCAGCTCATAGATAACGTTTTCTGGTTCGCGGAAACGCGCAGGCACCTGACGCTGCACCAGTGAGTTTGCAGTTTCCGCAGTCAGATCAAGGCCGCTTACGGTTTTCAGGTGGTAACCCTGAGGGCGATAAACAACATCGCCTGCGCGTTGCATTTCAGTGTCGCCTGGGCGGAACTTGCTGCACTCGCGGGACACTACGTTTGATGCTTCAAACCCGTCAATGACGTTTTCAAAGAGGATTTCAAGGTCTTTGGTTAACTGGTTAGGCATAGGTATTTAGCTCCGATGGATTATTTTTTAGCTTTGTTCTTCGCCGCTCGGTATGCGGTGTAATCACCGGTGGCGCGCGCTTTTTCGAGAAGTTTGTCGAGATTGTTAATTGCCGCGCCGTTACTCCCCTTCACTTCTGGGGTGGTGGCTGCGGTTGTTTTGGCTTTTGGCATGAGTCGGGCCTTCGATTCGATTCGTTCGAGGAGTCGGCCAATGGCTACGGGGTTGGTAGCCTCTGCCAGTTGTTTACGGAGATCGGCATTGCGTCCAAGTGCCAGCACAACCATCTCCGGCTTTTCAGACTCGTGGAGAATGGCGTTCTGGATAATGAGCGGGACATCATCAAGTACAGCCTGCTCAGCTTCCTGATAGCCCTGCACCTTCAACGCTTTTACACGCTGCTGGTAGTTGGCAACCTTCTGCTGATGAACTGCCTGCAATTGTTCCTGCTGCTGCTCCTGGGCGCGCTTCTGTTCAAGATATTTGCCGTTTTCCTCGGCCCACTTGGTCATACGTTCGTGATAAACGGCCTCGTCGTATTCGATGTCGGAGTCATCAAGTTTTGGCATGCGCGGTGGTTGAGTAATAACTGGCTGCTGCGGGGCTGACTGCTGAGACTGGCGGAGAAGCTCTTTCAGCTCTCGTTCTTTCTCTTTAATCGTTCCGCGCAGGTGCTTGACCAGTGCCGGATCTTTATCTTCTTCGCTGGGCGGCGAACTCAGCTCTTCGTCACCAAAGAAAAACGTCTGTTCTGAATCGTCATCAGATCCCGTTGAATCGTCGCCACCGCTATTCTGGTCGCCGTCATCACCTGGCTCATCGTCGTTATCCAGTTCAACCTCATCAGGAATTTGCTCTGATGTAGTGTCCAGTTCGTTTTCTGGTGCGTTGTTATCTGCCGTGTCGTACATAAATACCCCTGGTTACTCGATGCTTATGCCCATCGGAGGCAATAGGGTGCCCGGCCTCATAAAGACAGCCATGACGTGATAGGTTGAATTACTGCTGCTGTGGTGGTTGCTGCTGCTGTGCGGCGCTCTGGAGGACGCTCGTCACGTCCATACGCTGCGAATGACCCTGAGCCTGACCTTTCAGGACAAGTTCAGCATCAGCGCGGGCATTGTCTCCGCTCTGTT
>ERZ1026872.81-NODE-81-length-39085-cov-24.033718_pt1 | contig 39085 bp, 39 predicted proteins | sample MGYA00380166_ERZ1026872 | MGnify/ENA primary metagenome ERZ1026872 (study PRJEB33269, sample SAMEA4719802) | human gut metagenome | biome: human-associated habitat; feature: organic feature; material: feces | place: Cameroon | collected 2013-10 ... | reverse complement strand
AAGGCGTGGGTCTGCAAAACCCTGATCACCAGTTCAAATCTGGTTGGCACCTCTGGTAGGGATTCCGGGAATGTTGAGATTTCAACGTTTCCGGATTTCTTTTTTTGCCATGTCAGACTCAAAACGGGTAAAAACGGGTAAAAGCTGAAAACTTAAAGAATAAGCAATAAATTGCTGCTCTTCATTGGCTATTTGCGGCCATTGCATATGCCATTGAGCCTCTGGTTTCTTCCAAAGTTGTCAGGTCATGGCAGTATCTCATGGTCATCTGGATGGTGGTATGCCCGAGAAGCTTCTTGATGGTCTTCTCAGGAACGCCATTTACATACCAGAGAGAAGCTGCTGTTGCTCTCAATGAATGAGTGACATAGTGTTCCGGCAGGACTTCCGTTTCAAGAGAATATCGAAAACAATCCTTGCAGCGCCGGAGCAGAGTGCTGTATCCGTTCAGCGGGAAAATGAGATCATCCCGTGCTGCATCTTCTGGCTTTTTCTCCAGAATGAGCCTGAAAACTTTGACGGCATCATCGATAAGAGGGATATAACGCATACCTTCTGCTGTTTTCTTCTTCGTGAATGGCTGCCGAATTCTCTCTTTGTCGATGTGACCGCATACATGAACCACTCTGCGCTTCAGATCCACATCACACCAGCGGAGTGCCGAAAGCTCGGCGTACCGCAGACCCAGATAGAAATTAAACCAGATTGCCAGTGCTGCTCGATCTTTCTGATGCTCCCTGCACCAGAATAGTGCACGCTGGAACTCTTCTCTTGTCAAAGAAGCCGCCTGAATGTCATCACTGGTGGAGCCGGTGGGACGGAAAGGAAACATGCTGTAATCAATCGATTTGGGAAGATCAATCAGATTTAGTCCCATATAGGTAATTGCGTACTTGTATACGGCATGAACACAACCATGGATGTCGCTGAAGTATTTCTTTGTGAATGCAGATCCCTTCACTGTTCCGGCTGCAAAAATATCACGATAGGCATTCATAAGTATGGATGCGGTAATATCACGGATATCCATGTCAGCAAGCGGAGATCCCTCCAAGTATAGATTCCAGACTTCACTTCTTGCATTTTTTGAGCCCTTCGTGATAGATAAATCATTTTGGATGTATGTCTCAAAAATCTTGCGTAAAGAGTACTCTGAATTGATGGCCTTTTTGTTCTTAGTAAACTGATAGCCCTGCTCTGTATAAATGACGATCAGCTTTCCATACAGCTTCTCTTTTGTGGGGGCTGTAATTTTTTTCTTGTAGTCATCAGGATTTGCTGTATACCAGTATGTCGGAACCTCCTTTCCGTCGACCGTGTGCATTTTATGAGATGCAAAAATCGGCTTGGCATGAATAATATCAACCTGTTTTCGGATTTGTGCCTTCATTGCCATTTCAAACTCGGCACACGATTCACCCGATCTCATGATACCACGCAGAGTGTCGATGAGCTTATTCAGTTGTTCGATCTGCGAAGGATCAGGAGTTCTTTTTCTCATAACGGTTACTAAAATGATGGAGCAAAATAGAGATTAATAAACTTCGGTTGCGGGTTCAGAATTTTTGAACTGATTGATTTTGTGACAAAGTAGCAGTCCAAGGATCCACACCGGATTCTACAAAGAAGCTGTACTGGGGATAGTAATTCAGAAGTATGGATTGATCTCGTGCGGAATTGCGGTACTTCAGGATGTCCAGTTCCATTCTTCGAAAGCCACGCTCGCTGCAGGCCTCTTTTTCACTGCTAATGCGGCTCTGGTCACGCTCGTCCGTTACACCCAGCCAGTTCCAACCAAGAAGAATTCCAGCCGTGTATTCTGTATCACCAGATTCCTTGAAAGATTCGGTTCCAATCTTTCCTTTGTAGCTGGATCTGGAAATGCTGGAAATTGTGATAACGGGGATTGAAAGTAATGCGGACAATGCTTTTAGAGTGTTTACGCATACATCCGTTTTGCTTTTTCGATCCTGTTGGGATCGTTCCTCCGGATCAGCCTTGATGTTCTGCAGGTAATCGACAAAAACCACTACGGAAGCTGCAGGGTGCGCCTTTCTCCAGAGAAAAACTGCATTGGCGATATCTTTTGCGATCCATCCGTGCATGCCGCTTTCAATGATGTGCAGGTGATCACCATACAAGCTGAAGTATTGATCCGCGTAAGCCTGATACTGCTGAAACGGTACTTTTGTAAATTTCCGACCGACCGGATCATAACGGTTGTACAGGATGTCGCCAGCTGTGAAGCAGGGTAAAACGGATGGCTTGCTGCGTGTACTGTCTTTCCGATAAGTCTGATAGGAAAGAGTAGAAATACCACGGGCGACAAATTCATCGCGGGACATTTCCAGAGCAAAGTACAAGACATCGATTCCTGCAGCTGCCATATTTTGAGCAAGTGTCATCATAATGGCAGATTTTCCAGTGCTGGTCTCGGCTGCCATAATGTACAGATCCGAGGAAAAACCGCCGTTAAGAGCGATGTCGAAGGATTCAAAGCCGGAACTGATGCGAGGCTTTTCTTCCATGCAATGCGCGGCGAATGTCGCTGCATAGTCGGACATTGGAATAATCATGGACTTGTACTCTTGAACGGTAACACCATTTGGGAACTCATTCTTTTCTATACTTGGTACGGAGTTTATAGAGTTAATCGAATTCTTCTGCATAGAAGACTCCTTTCTGAAGATCCTCATTCCAGTCCTTATATACTGGAACAATGGTTGCAAGTTCTGGATTGCGTTTTCGACAGGCATCTCCGGCCTCGTCATGATCCGTTGCGATGATGACCCCGTTATGTTTTTTAAGACGCTGGATTGACTGCTGGTTTCCTGCGCCGCCAATGCTGACGTAGGCTGCAGGAGCAGTGATTCCATGCTGCTGATGAATGAGATAGAGGCTGATGGCATCAATGGCCGCCTCACACACATAGATGGAAGACACTTTTGTCTGAGAATCCAGCCCGTTGGTGAGATACCAAAAACGGTCTGACCGGGATCTCCGACAGCCATGAAAACTGCTATTGTGGTAATCCGTGCAGTCGTTCATGTAGCGGCACCAAGAATGCTTAATTTCCTGATAATCTTTGCAGGATTCGGATTTCCTGCAGCGATTGTCCGCGAAAGTATTTGTGCCGCGAATCTCGCAGTAGTCTCTCTGCGGGGTAATAAAAACGACATTGTTGTGGTCATCCTGATACAGAAGTTTTCGGTCTATGAGCTCCCGAGTGACCAGTGGTGGAATTCCTCTGGACTGTAGGAAGGCATAGAGATTACGGTTCGTGGATCCGGGCAGCGGGCATGAGATCTTTGACCCGGATGTTGTCGGTGCGTCTGCGGACTTTCCGGAAGAAGCTCCGCAGACTGCATAGATTGCAGTTTCGAGACCTGCGCCGTATCCACGCCAAAATTGAAAAATTTTCTGCAGATTTTCTTCTGAGAGAAGTTGCTGAGCTTCTTCATAGGAGAATTCCAGAGTGGAAATCATGTAATGGAGAATGTCCTGCCTGTCCTTGCTGGTACAGGAGAGACAAACGTCGGGAGCATCATCCGGGCCATCACCTTCCTCCTCATCCAGCAAGGCAAGAACTGCTTCGGGATAGGTGTACCCTAGAAAATGAGTGAGATAATCGATATTGTTGCCGCTTTCGCCGGTTTTGAAATTATGGAAGCCGTGGAAGCCAAGCTTCACGGAAATATGATCATCACTGATAAGAAGGACACTCCCGTATTTTACGGTTACTTCTTCGGGATGATGTGATAAAAGCCATTCCGAAAGATCGACGCGGCAGGCCTGCTGGTACTGCTCTTTTGAAACGAAATTTGACATAAGATATTTCCTCCAAATGAAACAAACCCTTTACGGGGAGGGAAAGAAAAATTTTTCTTCCCTGTCCGTAATTCCCGGGGGGGGGTGCCCGCGTGGTTTTGGCGGGCGGGGCGATTTTTAAAGCCACTTGCCAGGACGCATTCCATAAGGAGATGCGGCCTTGGCAGTACGTAACCTACTTACCTACGTTACATACGGATCTGACTGTCTCTGAACAAGCGTTGCAGATACAACTTTCGTGAGATGTGTAACGGATCTCAGTGTCACTGAAAATCGGTGGAACTGTTACCCAAAATCAGTGGAAGCGCTACCGAAAATCGGTGGAACCGTCACTAAAAATCGGTGGACGGTTTGGGAAGTTTCTTTTTGCAGATCAGCTGCTATCGTTGAATAACCGGATACGAACGCCAGTGACGGTTTGTCCATCACGGAGAACCCGGTATCCCGCGATGTAGCTTGCAGTCACAAAAGCATCAAGAATCGCGGTTACCTTCTGGTGAAGGGTGGAACGCTTTTTGCGCCACCAGCTTCCGGAACAAGTGGAAAAAGCTTCTTTGCAAATACCGATTTCGGAAAAGAGGCCTTTCATCCGTTTTGAGGAGTTATCATAGCGCTCATAACGGATGTCCCTTGAACAGTAGTGATTCTTTTCACTTTTCATGCACTCGATACGGCGAAGGAGAGTGCGCTTCAGTAGAAGTGCTTCAGGAGTGTCGGAAAGTGCTCCGCCCTGAAGCAGTTCCAGCGGGAAGGAAATAATCTGGTGCACCTTTTCGGCATATTCAAAAAGAGCAGGTTTTTGAATCAGGTGATAGCCGGTCATCACTGCCTGATGGTTGGCAGACAGCACCTGAATCTGTTCCAGAGGGAGAAGATAAGTTGTGTATTGGATCTTCTGCTCTTTTGAGATTATTTTCCGCTGCTGAAATTCGGAACTGCAGTCAATGCGGATCTGGATCAGCGACAATTTGTCCAAGCTCCGGCAGATGGTACGTGCATGTTCACGGGTGACATCTTTATCCAGCTTTCCAGACAGGATCCTTGCTACCATTTCCGGAGTGAAGTCAGAGACACCGTAGAGAAAGAGCGTGTAGACGCAGTCCATGACTGCAAGGTCAAACGGCGTAATTTCCGGCCGGGAACTCAAAAGCTGTTCACTGAGCACAAAGCTCGCCGTGATGCAGGTCCTCTTTTGAGAAAGGCTTGCGACCTGAAAGGACTTCCCCGTGGAAAGCGGACCGCAGAAGGGCAGGCAGTTGGAAAGCTTGGTGTTATTGAGGTACCCTTTTTCGGGATGCGGCATTACTGCGGTAATCATTTTCATAAGCAATCTCCTGATGACTTGTAAGAAACACAAGTTCGGAACATATGTTCCTTCTAAGGAAAATATGTCTGATTTTTTGAAAATGAAACGAAGACAATGCGGGGAGCATTTAACGATGGATGTGCCGGAAGTTTTCCTCAGTGTGTGCAATAGAACGGCTGTATTGAAAGTCTTGTGGATCGACCGGTTGCAGAGCACCAGTGTAGCCAAGAAGAAAGCCTGCCTTAGAGGCGGCCTGATCAATTCGAAGACTAGGCTGCGGAATGGAGCCGCTGACTTTAGGCAGGAAATCTGTTCCAAAACGCTCATAGTGCCAGGATTCTTCGGCCTCTTTCTGAAGTGAAAGGTATCCTTCCGGATACTTATAAACGCCATGAGTCTGCCGTTCCAGAGAGAGCCGTTCCAAAGTCTGATCCATGGAATGGATGATGGCGAAAGACGCATCCTTGATGATCTGAAGATTAGACATCACCTGTTTCTCATCGCCGGAGGCCCAGTTCGCAACATAAGGAAAACTGTACGCGGAGGTATCCAGTCCATAATGCGCACTTACAATAAAAGCAACGGACTCTGCCTGAATTTCCTTGTCATCACGGGAAAAAGCTGCACCGTCCGTTCCAGCAGCATGAAGCCTCGCATGGGCTGTTTCATGAATCAGAGTTTTAAGACTCTGGATCTCACTGAGACCTTCCCGAATCCGCACTTCCTGCTCTGAAGGAGAAAAGTATCCAAAGGTATTCCCTGCAATCGGACCATAGACAACGCAGACCGGGCAGGCTTCTTTGACTGCAGCCTGAAGATCCTCGTAGTCTTCTATGGAACCCATCAACTCCGATGTGACTTCTGGAAGTGGCTTTCCGCTGGTTTGAGAGATGTCGAAAACATAGGCCACCTTGAAGCCGATTCGGGAAATAGTCTGTTCATTTGGACGTGTTTTTTTATCCTTGGAAGGGGCGACTTCTTCAGATGGATCCGCCATTGTGGGATCCAATTTCTGCTTATAAGGAAGCGGGGAGAAAATCCGAATTCCTTTTTCTCCTTTGCTTACGGATCTTCCCAGTGCTTTCCAAGTTGTATAGGAAGCGACTTGCGTAGCTTTTCCACCAGTCTGAAGGGCGATTAGGATACTGTTGTTCAGGCTGTAGTGATGGAATCGTGACATCACCGTCAGGAGCTCCTGGTATTTGTCGGAATTCAGGTAGGTGTGCACACCCTCACGCAGTTTTTGGGAAAGCTCTGCAACAGAAGCCTGCGATCTGGGAGCACCTGTAGGAAAAGTGTTCGTGTGTTTTTGTGTTTCAATATGAGAAGAGACAGGCATTTCGCCTGTCCCCTCCGGATGATTTGCAAGTTTCATTGCTATCCTCCGATTCTGTGCGGTCGTATGTTATTCTTCAACCTCGCCGAAAGTGCTTTCGTATGCTGTCAATCTGCCACATCTTCTTCTTTCGAATGTTTGACCTGCATAAAAACCAGGTACCAGAGCAGAATGGAATCAATCTTTTCGAGGTAGGTCATCGTCTACACCTCCTTTCTTTTGCATTGTTGTCTGCTTGTGACTTCATCTCGGGACAGAAATGCTGTTCCATTCCCATAGAAAGCTGTTTCGTCTGGCAGTCATAGCGGTAAACATGATTGGACAGAACCTCTTCTGGACGGACTTCGCTCCGGTTCATGCTTTGAACCAGTCCTTCCAGCTCTTCCGGCCGGAGTCCGACAGAGGACACCAGCAAAACCTCGTGGATAGAACTGGGAAGAATAAAAAGATCTCCGCCGATGGCATCAGAAGCCTTCTGCATAGCATCGCGGTTCAGAAGTACAGCAGCTCCTGAGGCTGGCTGGGGCGTACAAAGGATATAGAGCATGACATTTTCCTCATCCGGACGAGGGATGCCAAGTGCCTCATCGACGGAAGCAAAGCAGACAGTGTCGTTCTTTTGATTCGCGGCCGCAGCCGAGAACAATTCGCCCTGAGTGCAGCACAAGCGCTGCATTTCCTTTGTCGTGACGTAGTTTCCATTCGCTACTATCACTTCCAGAAGATCGGTTCCGGGAACCGGTATGTGCGGACAGATTTTTGCCAGATCCGGATGTACTTCTTCAGTAATCAAAGCGGGACGTACAGATGCCAAAAAGGCCTTCTTTTCTTCGGGAGAAGCGACTGATGCAGAATTTGAAATTTCAGATTCCGATTTTGTAGTGGAAAGAGTTTTCTTTATTGTTGTCATTGTTTTTCCTTTCTGTTCTTTGAGGCGGTGTGATGTGAAATGGTTGTTTGTTCATTCATTTCGTGCAGTGATTGGTGGATCTGTTGGAAATGGGGATCCTTGAACCATTGGAGCTTTTGAATGCTGCTGAAGCCGGTTGGCGTGACGACGATTACCTTTTGTTGCTCAACGAGACGGGTGAAATCCGAAGGGGAGAAGATGTCCTTCTCCTGCCAACTGATAGAACGAGTCATCTTTTTGGAAGTTTGCGTGCTTGTTTTCCGTTCCATGTACTTGCCGGTCCACGAGACACAGGTTTCCGCAGATTTCTTGTCCGAAACTTCAAGAATGCAGCGGCATCTGGTGTTGTCCAGAATGATCCGGGAGCCAGCGCCGTTTCCGGAGCCATAGACGGCATCAATCTGTGCCTGTCCTTGGAAAGCCAGGATGACACTGAAACGGTATCCACGGCAAATGGACAACGTTTTTTCGAGTCCGGGAATTCCGGCCGGTCCACCAATGGCGTAGGCCTCATCTACAAGGAGAACAACAGGACGCGTTCCCTTGGGAGAAAGTTTCAGCGTGAGATACTGCATCTCCTGACTGATGATCATCCGGAAAATTGGTGCCATCTGCGTTTCGGTCAGCATATGGTCCGGAACAGAAAGAAAAACATTCTTTTTCCGGACGGCATCGGGACCGATCCGGTTTGGATTGTCCCGAAGAATCCAAGCAACAGAATCCAGCGCAAAACAGGAGAGTTTTGATGTCAGTGTGGAACAGATGTCCTCAAAGCCTTCGGATTTCTTTCCACGGAATTTTCCAAGGAAAAATTCTGTCACGGAGCCATAAGCGGAATCTGTCAGCTCTTTCTCGATTTCTGCCGGGATATCACAGGTCAGAATTTTCAGGACGGTGTCAACGAGATTTTCTCCATGCTCGTACCCATAGGAAAGGCATCCGCACATCATGGCGGTTGCATTCTCGGAGAAGTAGGGCTGGTTCTTGTCTTCCGGAATGAAGCATTTGGCGATGCCGGTGAAAACTTCGATCATTAAATCATTGGACGGCTTTTCTTCCTGATGGAGTCTCCAGTAGGAATCCCAACCGATCGTATAGGGACGTCTTTCCTCGGATGGATCGATGAGGAAGAAGGTTGCAGGATCGCCATCTTCAGGAACAGTGCAGGCACGTGCTGTGCCGCCCACCAGCTCGTGAATTTCTCCTTTGAGATCGCAAATCATGGCGGTCCATGCCGTATCCGGCCGGTCAATCAGATCCTTCTGGAGTTGGAGCACGGTGCAGCCGATGGGGCCGGAGGTCTTACCGGAGCCGGTTCCTCCCCAGATCATTGCGGACATGCAGTCGGCATCCGAACCACCTTCCGGAATGCAGAAATACCGGTTCCCGCTTTTCCCCAGAATTAGGCCTTCTGGAACTTTACGAAGCCATTTCGCTGGGATAGGCGGGCGTTTGGCTCTGCTATGCTGTGATGTTTCCTGATAGGTGGAAAGAGTCTTGTGTCTGTCAGCTTCCGACATGGCATAGGCAGCAGCAACAAGAAAGAGAGGCCAAAATTCCTTAAAGATGGAAAGAACTTCCTGCAGTTTCATGATGACACCTCCCTATGATGAAAACGGAAAAGCAATTTTTCTACCCTTGCTCGAACGATCAGTCGATATTGCAGGAAGAGGTACCACCGTACAAATTTCCTTGCGATGGGGTTACTCAGATCCTGATGCAGAAGTACGGTGTATACCTGATGGAAAATGACAATCAAATCGTCCATCTGGGAGATCGCCGAAGTCGGTGATGCCTGAGCCTCTTTCCATGCACCGGCCTTTTGGTACTCTCGAAAAAGGGAAAACTGCGCACCCGCAACACGATCAAGGCGGCTTACTATTTTTTCTGAGTTCATGTGAGATTCCTTTCTGTTTGCATTGCTTACCGAAGAACGGTAAACAGTAAAATAAATTCCAATCGTTCTATAACAAATATGTCAGATATTTTCGGAAGATAGAAAATTAGAGCCGGATAAATATAAATTTTTTATAAAATCGCTTCATAAGGAGTTTAGCCACCCTGTCATGAAAATTTTGAAGGCCTTTTATCTTGTCATAGAAAATTTGCATTGCTGTTACTGTGGCATGTTTTTTTGTGGCTTATATACCGTGTCTCATCCGACGCAAGCCAACTTCCATTGAAGACAGCACTTTTTCTTTTGCTAAGGAAAAACAGAACCGGGAAGCAAATGAGAGCAATCGGGGGGACAGCTCGGAGGAAGAGTAAGGCAAGATTCGCCTGATGGGGCCCCATCACGCAATCTTGCCAGGGCGCTGCCCTTGGAACCCGTTCTAAAACAGTGAAATTTCCTATCTGCTTTCAGCGAAGGACATATTTTCCACAAATGGGTGAAAGCCCAGAAAATGGAGGGCAGATTGGCATGGCAAATCGCAGAAGATCAAAGGAATGGAAGACACGGCTCACGGAAGAGGAATACCAGAAATTGAAAGCCGAAGTTGAAAAGCTGGGGATCACCTGTCAGGAGTATGGGGAGCGGACTTTGTTCCACAGAATTGTACTGAACAGAGAAGAGAGGGAGACACTGGAGAAGATGCTTGAAGAGACGAAGGGGGTCAAACTGCAGCTTCGCAAGATTGGCGTCAATCTGAACCAGCTGGCGCATGTTGCGAATGCGACAGGGAATATAGGACATCTTAGAGAAATCCAGAGCCTGCAGGATGATCTTAATTATTACGGAATGGAGGTGGACGACGTATGGCAGTCCTTAAAGCAGCTGCAAAACCGCCGAAAACGGTGAAAGGTTTGAAGAATCTTTTATGTTATGTTCTGCAGGAAGAGAAGACAGAGGAGAAACTGGTGGCTGGAACCGGAGATTTCCATGATTATGACTATGGGTATCAGTACGATCCGGCCCGGGTGTACCGAGAATTTGAGCGGGTGCAGGACGAGTATGGAAAGAAGGACGGAAGGCTTGCGGCGCATTACATTGTGTCCTTCCCACCGGGGGAAGTTTCAGCAGCACAGGCGCATCGTCTGGGAGCCATTCTTGCAGAAAAATTGTGGCCAGATCATCAGGTATTGGTGGTCACGCACATCGACAAGGAGCATTTGCATGACCACTTTATTGTCAATGCAACGGCCTATACGGATGGGCACAAGTTACACACGACAAAGCAGGATCTGAAGGCAATGAAAAAGATTTGCGACGGATTGTGCGAGGAGAATGGTTTGAGCGTTGTACAGAAGGGGCATCATGCAGATGGCTCTCCTATGGAAACAGGAGAAGTGAGTACAGGAAACCGTAATCTCTGGAAGCTGCTGGAATCCGGAAGGAAAAGCTATTTTGCAGAGTGCGCATCCTGTGTTCAGGCTGCTGCTGGAAGAGCAGAATCAAAGGCGGATTTTGTGGCCAAGATGCAGACATATGGGTGGCAGGTGATGTGGAAGGATACCAGAAAACACATCACTTTCATGGATGGTGATGGTCATCGGGTTCGTGACAGCAAGATCAGTGCAGTGTTCCATATGGATATCACAAAGGAGTGTCTGACTCATGAATTTGAACGAAATGCCACAGTATCAGAAGAACAGCGCAGACGAGAAGATCGGCGGGAAAATCATACAAGATATCGCTGATCTGCGGGATGAGAATGCGCATCTGAAGACAAGCTGCGAGGAAGCGCGGAGAGAAAACGCATTATTAAGGAAGAAATTAGAAATAGCAGAACAGGAGCAGAAGATCGAGTATCGCGACAGAGTGGTAAGCGCAATGGCCTGTCAGACCTGCAGAAAATCCGAATATGACAGGCAAAGCCGCTCCTGTCAGAGGCTCCGCAGAAATGTATATTGCCTCTGGGGAATTATTGTGATTCTTGTTGCTGCGCTTCTGCGGACCCTGTGCAGATAGAAGCCAATAAGAAAATGCTACACCTACTACATTTCCTACATAGCAGAATATCAGAATCAAAGAGTGTAGGAGATGTAGCAGATGTAGGTGAATTTGAGTGGGTAAAATATTTTTTGTGGCATTTCTCAAAATTTTTTCATAAGAAAAGCAAAAAAGCAGGTTTCAAAAAACACATGATTTCCAGTTATGTTATTTTTTCATCATCAAGGGACGGCGATGGGAATCGACCAATCCCGGATGACCTGCCAGGCGGCTTCCGACTGGCAGATGCACCTTGACAATTTCACAGCCAGAGAGAGCAAGATCATCTAAGCCAGCAAAAGAAAAACAATGATTAGCATCAGAAATTATCTGTGCAGATTCCTTTCTCCTAAGAGAGAGTAACGGGCAGCAGCCGAAGCTGCTGTCAAACTTGATTTGCAGCAAGGCAGAAATGGAGATTGTGAAATGAGAAGTACGTTGTACAAAGGGGATAAGGCCGTGACCATCTCCACCCCGGATGGTATTAATGCGAAGGATCTGATGAAGGCGAAAATTATGGAACCGGAATGGCTGATTCCACAGTGGATTCCCTCCGGATTGTGTGTGCTCGGGGCAGGACCCAAGAGTGGTAAGACGATTTTTGCAATGCAGCTGGCCTATGCCGTTGCAACAGGGACGCCTTTCCTTGAGCAGGAGGTCACCAAAGGAACGGTGGTATATCTGGATCTGGAATCGAGTCCCAGAAGATCCAGAGATCGCATTGTCAAGATGGGAATGGACATCAAAGACGTTGACAATCTGATCATTGTCAATGAGGGTGTGAATTCCATGGATGATGGATTTGAAGAGCAGCTGGAGACATACAAGCATATTTATCTGGATTTGCGGCTGGTTGTGGTAGACACCTGGCAAAAAATCGCACCTGAAAGAAGCAGCAGTTATCTCAAAGACAGCACCATGTTCCATGAGCTGCGGGATCTGGCAACGAAACTCGGGATTACCCTGATGTTGATCCATCACCTCAGTAAAGCCAAGCACAAAGATGATCCGGCGCAGCGCCTGTATGGCACGAACGCCATGTATGCCAATGTCGACTGCTTAATGCTCCTGACGACAGACGATCGGGGCAGCGGAGTGTTTGATTTTGCTGTTACGGGAAATGACATTGAGCCTGTCAATGAAAAGATTCAGCTGGCTCTGATGCACTGGTCTCTGCTGGAGGATCCGGAATCCAATGCATCCCTGACAGAGAGGGTGAAGGCAACACCCTATTACTATTGTCTTGTGAAATTGTTGGATGAAAACGGTGGGAAAAGTACCCGGTTTCTGCCGTCGGAGTTTGGCAGATATGCAGAGAGCCTTGGATTGGGAAATCTGGGAGGAGCCAAGGCGATTGCCAGTTGGTTCCGCATGAATGCAGCGGCACTTGAAAAGGTCATGAATGTTTTTGTCTGTGAGTCACGAGTGTCAGAAGGAATCCAGTTCTCGGTGCTGATCCGGCAGGACAATGTTGTTCTGCCAGTCAGACCAGAACAGGATGATGAAGTTTCGGCAGTCGGGCAGGAGCAGCGCAATTCGTAAGAAGAAAAGGCTCAGATAGTTAATTGGGGAAGACGATTTATCGTCTTCCCTTTTTGTATGTGCTAAAGAAACAACGCTCTCGTGATATACTAATTTTGATATTTAGATGTATTTTGTAGAGACATATAGTTCCACTTAACGGTTTCCTGAAAAAAGCAGTTTAGCAGGCAAAATTTAGAAAGGACGACGAAAACAAATGTTTTCTGTCTATGCCTCCATGGAATTCAAATAACTATTCCTAAAAATGCAGGTACTCCTGCAAATTGTTCTAAATAATTTGAATGAATTCAATATTATGCTTTTTTCTCCTTAAATGGCTTCAGAAAGATCACCCATCCAAAGATCAGCAGATTCATTACCAGTGCAACAGGAATATCTCCCCAGTGGATTTGCTGATTCTGAAGTACATCCGCAGAGTACGTTCCTGAAAAAACTACCACCATATTATTATTCAGAAAATGAATAATTATCGGGACCCAGATATTCTGGGTTTTCATATAAGTATATGCCATAAAAATCCCCAGTGAAATACAGGTAACAAACTGGCTTGCCAGAGCCGCCAGCCCCATATCCGGCGTAGTGTAATAGAAGAAGTCTATTGGCAGATGCCATACAGCCCACACACAGCCCAAAAGGATTACGCCGCCTTTTAGTCCAAATTTTTTCTGAAGAAGAGGCTGAAGATAATATCTCCATCCGTATTCTTCTCCAAAGAATGCCACTACTGACAGGAAAAAGTTTACCAAAACAGTAAAAAATATGATCCAGGTAGTAGGATTTGCCATTATTTTGCCAAATTCAGAAAGCTGGCCGCTCAGAGCACAGGCAATCACAAATCTGAGAAGATATAATCCAATAAACAACAGGATCATACGAATAGATATATTCCAATGTTCGCTGTTCAGTCCATAGGATCTGCGCTTTTCTTTACCGGATTGCAGAAGAAGAATCCAGAAAATAACGCTGCCACCTATTATAACGTACTCCATGATCGGTGCCCACTGAGAATACGGCATGCTCATCAGATCTCTATTTTGGGGAGCCAGAACAGAAGCCGCCGTGCAGACAACCAGCACCGCCGTGAGTGCTATAAAGAATATGAAAAAAGCCGTTGGAAGATTTTTATCTCCCTTTTTGGTAATTAAATAAGCCATCATCACACCTGCTGCTGGATACAGCATCTGCGCATTTGGAAAAGCGCTGAGATCAAGATCTTTTCCATAGCCATACCACATCAGGAGTCCCATTACATATGTGATACCGTATGCTATAATCACATAGATCAAAAGCTGTTTTTTCTCTGTTTGCATAAATTTCATAATTCCTTCCTTGTAACTTCCTATTTGTTAAACTATCTATACAATACCATATCTCTTTGACGTTGTTTAATCTGAATTATGGTATTGACTATGAGATAGAAATGATCAACAGTCAGAATGACACTCAAGGTGACACTCAAGAAGATGATATTCAAAAACGAATTGTCTCAATGATAAAGCGGGATGCTAGAATTTCTACAGCCGATATGGCAAATCAGTTGGGAATCAGCATATCAACAGTAAAGCGTAGGATAAAAACAATGCCGCATATTTCATATGTTGGACGCGGCTATAGTGGACACTGGGAAATTAAAGAGTAAAAAAGATCTGATATGGATAAAGAACTGCAGCAAGTTTTGCTTGGCCTTAAGAGATCTTGAACGTATTGCGTTTGTGAATCAAATGCAATACACTTGAAATGGGAGGTGATCTATATGTCCAAGACAGCAAATATTAATGTTCGTGTCGATCCTGACCTGAAATCTCAGGTTGAAAAACTTTACAATAGTTTTGGCCTTTCGGTAACGGATGCAATCAATATCTTTCTTCATGTATCTCTTATGGAAGGTGGTCTTCCGTTTGAAGTCCGCCAACCCAAATATAATGCCGAGACGGAAGCTGCTATTAAGGAAGCCCGTGGCATCATGAATGGAACAATTCCCGCAAAGCGTTATGATTCTATTGATGAAATGTTTAACGATGCTCTTGCGGAGGATATGGTCAATGCTTGAACTTATAATGACCAATCAGTTCAAAAAAGACCTGAAGCGTGTGAAAAAACGTGGAAAGGATCTTTCACTTCTTAAAGAAGTTCTTCAGTTGCTGCGCGAAGAGCAGATACTTGAAGAAAAATATCGCGACCATGCCTTGACTGGAGATTACATTGGTTTTCGCGAATGCCATGTCCAGCCAGACTGGCTTCTTGTTTATGCAATAAGGAAGGAAGAACTCATTCTTACTGCAGCCAGAACAGGAAGCCATTCCGACCTGTTCTGAGTGAAAACTTGTGACTTATTTCAGGAGGCTGTTGGTTTCAGGAGCCTTTTGAAGATTGAATACTGGCGGTCAGGTTCGAGCTTGGTGTTGTAAGGAGAAAAAACGGGTAAAAGTGGGTAAACCGTATGCCTCAAACCTCCTATATTCAATAAAGTTGTAGTTTCAAATCTGGTTGGCACCTCTGAGTGGTTCCCGGAAATGTTGAGTTTTCAACGTTCCCGGGTTCTTTTTTGCACCTAAAGATTTGGAACGGGTAAAAACTGGTAACTATGAACAATACCAGAAATACACCTTAATGTAGCGCCAGAGCACTGTACTGTATCCATTTAGCAGGAATATGAGACTGTCTGCAGCTGCATCCTTTGTTTCTGGCGAGAATATCGATTTGAGAAATGGCAGAAGTGGGATCAGCCTGAGCTGAATTCCGAATCTCATTCACCTGGTACGTACGAAACGTATCTGCCTGATCATCTGTGGTGCAATGAGGAACACTAAGAAATCGATGGTTTTCGAATGTTGCCTCTTTTAGCATGATATACTGGAAAGTGATAAAATTGGAGTAACAGAACAGTAGCAGGAGGCCGTGGGAATGGGACGAGCATTGGATTACCAAACGCAGATTTTATTGCAAGGGTATATTGAAGAACTGCGAAAGATTTACGGAGAGCATTTGCAGAAAATCATTCTGTATGGCTCCCGTGCGCGTGGAGATTTTCGAGAGGATTCGGATTACGACATCATGATTCTGACAGATCTGGATGAACTTTCGCAGAAGAAATATCAGAAAGACTTGTCCTACATGACGTATGATTTTAGTCTGGATCACGATGTGGATATCAAGCCGATTGCAAAGGAGGAGAAATTCTTCATGCATTGGGTGGTGAACTACCCATTTTACAGGAATATCCAGCAGGAAGGGGTTGTGCTATATGATGCGGCATGAAGAAAATGGTACAACCATAGATTTGGTGCGGTATCGTTTGTCCTCAGCAGAAGGAGATTTGAGAGCGTCCCAGATTTTATACGAAGCGGGAGAATACAGGGGCGCGAATAATCGTGCATATTATTCGCTATTCCATGCGATCAATGCTGTTCATGCATTACACGGGAAGGCATATAAACGGCACAAGGATGCCCTTGCTAATTTCAACAAAGATTATGTGAAAACGGAAATTTTTCCGCGAGAGATTGGCAGAAAGATTGGAGCTGCAGAGGAAATTCGACATGCAAGTGACTATGATGACTTTTATCTGGTCAATAAGGAGGAAACACGACAGCAAATCTCGACGGCGCAAGAATTTTTGAACATGGCGAAGGAATATTGTGAAAGAAATTACGAAACCATTGAGTCTGCAGAATAACCTGGAATTCTTCCTTTGAAAATGCAAGATCGGTAGTTTTATCAGACTACCACGGTAATCTCACCATATAATTGTGTGTAATCCACCTCACAATTTTGTAATTGAGCTGAAAAAGCAAAAAGAGAAAAAGTGAGAAACGCAGAAGCAAACCAGAATTTCTCTCGTGTAGCCTGTATGGTTGATGAGAGCGGATCCGTGAGGATCCTTAAGAATAATGCTCCACGTCATCTCCTGATTGAGTTCAGCAGTGCGGAGAAGGAACAGCTTGCCAAATGATTGTTCTTTCCAGAGAGCAGGTTAACTTCCTTTCTATCTTGTCATAGAAATTTACCATCGCTGTTATCCTATCATGGATTTCCTGCATTCCATATATCGTGTCGCATCGAACAAATCACCCGGACAAATCAGGTATCATTTTTCTGCCGACCGGAACGATATCGCTGCCTGTTCAATAGCTTTGTCACCTCAGAATAATCACGTAACTACTGGGGGTTACAGTAAGGCAAGATTACGTGATGGGACACCATCACGCAATCTTGCCAGGGCTCGGCCCTTGGAACTCGTAAAAGAGGGAGGCTTCGGGCATGATTGTGGGCAAACATCCCCAGACGCTGACTACAATTACATATTGAAAAAACCATCTTGGCTCCTGTAAAGTATCAGCGTCCAAACATCAATGATACAGGAAAGGCTCAAGATGGCTTCAGCTGATACATTATGCAAGAAACTGCTCAATGTCAAGAATACCGTTGTAGAATCCCACGATTTCTACTCAGATAAGGATGGCGTTGTTCACCTCAGGATTAAGGCACGTCCCAGTGCATGGCACAAGGATGACTGTCCTTTCTGCAGCAGGCGCTGCCCCGGCTATGACCGTCCGGTGAAGAACAGAAAACTATGGCGTGGTCTGGACTTCGGCGGGATTCTCGTCGAAATTGAAGCAGATTACCCATCGAATACATTGCCCGGAGCATGGTGTTGTAACAGCGACTGTTCCGTGGGCATACCCGGGAAGCAGCTTTACCAGAGACTTTGACCTTACTGTTACCTGGCTGGCCGAATACCTGCAAAGGAGCGCCGTGGCCAACTACATGCGTATCGACTGGCAGACAGTGGGCAGCTGTATTTCCGGGAGCCTTCACGATCTCGAACCGGAGCGTGCAAAACGTCTGGATGGGCTGGTTAACATCGGCATCGATGAGACCAGCTACCGCAAAGGCCACAAGTACATCACTGTTATTGTGAAGCACGATGCCAACACCGTTGTATGGGTCGGCGACGGTCATGGAAAATCCGTCCTTGAGCAGTTCTATAAGGCTCTTACGGATGAACAGTTGTCCAGTATAAAGGTTGTCACCGGTGACGGTGCCCGCTGGATCACGGAGTGTGTCAATAAGTTCACGCCGGACTGTGAGCGCTGTGTCGATCCCTTTCATGTCGTTGAGTGGGCAATGGAAGCCCTGGATGCTGTTCGCAGAGAACGCTGGCATGCCGCTCACGAAAAAGCACTACAGCTTACCAATGACCACCCGCAGAAGCGTGGTAAGCCCAGGGCAGATGACAAAAATGCTGCTATGGTTCATGACGCCCGTAAAGCTGCGTTCGAGATCAAAGGCGCTGCTTATACACTCGGCAAGGCACCGGAACATCTCACCGAGAACCAGAAGATCCGGTTGGATATGATCCAGGCAAATGACCCACAGTTGTTTCGAGCTTATCGTCTGAAGGAATCGCTGCGGCTGCTTCTGAAGTCCACTGACGTGGATCAGGCAGAGGAAGATCTGAAGCACTGGCTCTTCTGGGCGAGCCACAGCAGGATCCCGGCTTTCAAAGAGCTTTACAAGAAGATCCGCAGACACATAGTACACATTCTGAACACGATCAGACTTGGCCTGAGCAATGCAAGGATCGAAGCAACAAACAACAAGATCAAACTGATCATCCGCAAGGCCTATGGCTTCCGGAATATCCAGAACATGATGGATATGGTGTATCTGGTATGCTCAAATATCAAGGTACCACTTCCGAACCGAAAACCTGAAGCGGAGAAATCAGCTTAATCACAGGATAAAGTGGCAGATATTCAGTCTTTATGCTATACAATACTAACAAAAGATCATACAAATAATGCACCATTTTTGCTGAAAATAAATAATGCAGTTGACTACATATATATCTTCGATATAATAAAATCATAGATGTGGAATCGGTTCCACATATGAGGGAATTATGACAAATGTGAACATTAATACAATCGCTCATGAAGCTGGGGTTTCCCGAACGACAGTTTCACGTGTCCTTAACGATTCTGGATATGTGAATGAAAAAACAAAAACAAAAGTTTTAACAGTCATTCAAAAATATGGGTATGTGCCCTCCAATATGGCTAGAAATCTGTCTAAGGGACGGTCAGATACCATAGGCGTTTTGATTCCTGAAATCGCTAACCCTTTTTTTGGGGAGATATTAGAGATCATATTTAAAAGAGCAGAAGAGATTGGACTATCCATTATCTGCTCCAATTCAAACAATGATCCAGAGGAAGATATCAAGGCTCTGAGTGCTATGCGGAATTATCGCATCAATGGATTGGTTTATACCCCTGCCGTGGATTATCAAGATAAACAGCAGCAGGAACAGATCGGGGAATTACTTGATGGGCTGGATGCTCCAATCGTGCTATTGGACAGAAGACTTCCTTTTTATAAAAAAGCAGATGGCGTTTTTTTTGATAACGAAGAGGCCGCATATCAAGCTACTTGTGCAATGATTCGAAAAGGACACCGTAAAGTTGCAATTATTAATGCAGAACTGAATAGGGTACTTGCAAGAGAAAGACAGAATGGCTACCTAAGGGCATTAAAAGATTTCGGCATGCCAGTCCGAGACGACTATATATTTCTTGGAGATTATTCAATTGAAAGGTCTTATGCACTTTCTGTTCAATGTTTATCAATGAAAGATAGACCAACAGCTGTGTTAACATGTAACAACTTTACCAGTTTGGGCTTTATAAAAGCTCTTTCGAAAATGGGAATTGTCCTGAACAAAGACATTTCTTGTGTGGGATTTGATCGATTGAATGAATTGGAAATGATGGGAGTTACATTTAACTATATTGATAGAAATACAGAAAAAATGGGCAGGAACGCAATTGACTGTCTTATAGAACGATTGAAACAGCCTGACATTGCATATTCGGATCATGTTATCAAGCCAGAGCTTGTCCTGCGTAGCCTGTGATGGGGCGCGCAGGAGATATTATGAAAGAATTTTTTTTATCTAAATATGGAATCGATTCCATATAGGCTGAACTATATACAGGGTGCCGCGACGATCCGTAAATGGCAGATCCGAGTAAAGCAGAAGGGAAAGTGTAATGCGCAGCACATATACCTGCTACCTACGGTGATAACAGTGTTTTTCTAACTATATTGTAGGGCTTTATACACGGATTGCAGCAATATAATATGGCAAAAATCAATGGAGGGAAAAATGAAAAAACGAAATGTATTGAGTGTTATTTTAGGTTTTACGCTGCTGACTTCTTTGACAGCATGTGCTGGGGGTTCTTCTGTAGGTTCGGGTACCAGCCAGACAATCGAGGAAAGCACGTCAACGGCTTCTTCAATTGAAAAAGACAGTAATGACAAAGAGACAACGATTACCTTTGCAATTAATGTGGGTAACTGTAAAGAACAAAACCCTGAATACTATTATTCAGTTCAGAAGTTTATGGAAGCAAATCCAGATATCAAGATTGAATTGGTGGAAAATGCTACTGAGGAGCATAATTCCCTGATGCAACTTTATGCTTCAACTAATGAACTGCCGGATATTTTCTGGTTGTATGAAGGTGATGCTAGTACTTTCCAGGAAAACGGATATCTTCTTGCACTTAACGATTTCTTTGAAGAAAATCCAGATATTTCCGCCGCAATCGCAGATCCTTTGGAAACAGCTTATTCAGATAATGATGGCACTATTTATGGAATTCCCTGCAGTACATTTATTACTGGATTGTGGTACAACAAGGCCGTATTTGATTCCTGTGGTATTCCTTATCCAACAGATGACACTACTTATGAAGATCTGCTTGCTATGGTAGAAACGATTAAGGAAAACGGATATGTAGGCATCGCACAGGGAGCATTGACTAATTATAGTTTGTGGTGCTGGCTTGGAAGTTTTAACCGTTATGGATATGCAGATAAGATTGATGCAGTTATGTCGGGAGAGTTAAGCTTTGCTGAATTTAGACCATTGCTTGAAAAACTGGCAGAACTTGGAGAAAAGGGAGCGTTTCCGGATAATTACGCAACAATTGACTACTTTGAAGCCAAGGATCTATTTAAGACAGGATCTGTAGCTATGTTCGATGCTGGCGCATGGGATGCGGCTACTGTGACGGAAGCATTAGGAGAGGATATTGGTTTCTGGTGGGGGCCTACGTTTGATGACACTGATTATTCTCAGATGACCGTTAATCAGTTTGCTAATGCGCCTTTTGTTGTCAGCTCGGCAGTCGCTGATGATGCAGCCAAGAAAGAAGCAGTGTATCGTTTTTTGAAGTTCTTCTATGGACAAGAGGGGGCGTCGATCATGAATGAGTATTCAACCTTCTCTACTGCTAATTATACCAATCTGGACAGCACTAATGACAATGTGGGATTCATGGAAGTTGCGAAGGCTCTTGGAAATGGTAATGAATCAGCCTCTTGTGCGCAACCAGTATCGTCGCTTCCTAGTTCTGTTGCAGAGGTTATTTATGATTCCGTACAGAGTCTTATTACTGGAAGCATGTCAGTGGATGATGCCATTTCAGATATCGATGCAGCAATCGCTCGTCTTGGTTAACACGGATGTTTCCGTTTGATTGATTATTATGTTGTAGCTGCAAAACTGGCCTGACCGGTACTGAATAACGTTTGGCACCGGTCAGCTCTCATCACAATGCAGGAGGAAATGACAGATGAAATGGTATAGCAAGACAAGAAATAAAATAATCCTGCTAGTTCCTACGCTTGTTTTTTATATCGTTTATCTTATAGTTCCCATAATTCTTGCGGTTGGTTATAGTTTCACCCAATACGCTGGCGTTGGAAAACCGGTCTTCAGCGGCCTTAAGAATTATAAGCGAGCAATAGCGGATCCTTATTTTATACTTGCAGTCAGAAATACTGGAATTTTGCTTTTAATTGCATTTGCATTACTAGTTTGTGGATCATTTCTGGTGGCAATTCTCCTGTTTCAGAGATTGAGGTTGGTTACCTTGTCAAAGGCCCTTGTGTTTTCCCCAGCCATTATTGCAAGCATTATTGTTGGTATCATATGGGGGTATATACTGGATCCTTCTGCTGGCCTGATCAATAACTTCTTCCATTCAATCGGTCTTGATGTGCTTTGCCAGACATGGATAGGAGATAAACGATGGGGAATTATCAGCATCAGTATGGTATATGTCTGGCAACAATGTGGCTTCATTGCCACTATCTATCTGGCTGGTCTTGGATCCATTCCGGGAACAATTTTGGAGGCGGCTAAGATAGATGGAGCCGGATTCTGTCAGCAAATATTTCAGGTTATTATACCTATGCTGAAAAGGACTTTTATATCAGTAGGGGTATTGGTTATTACGGGGTCCCTTAAGGTTTTTGAAATTGTGCAGCAGCTAACCAATGGCGGGCCAGCTCACTCTTCGGAAACCCTGGTTACATACTCGTATTCATTGACTTTTGGCAGTCGTGAGTATGGATATGGCATGACATTAGCGACGTTGACCTTTTTGATTTCATTTGTAATCATGATGCTTTACCTGTCGGCAACCAGGGATAAAGAGTAGGGGGATATGGTATGAAACGTAAAATTAAACGAGTGTTATTATACATATCACTGTACACTTTCGTTCTTGTTATGATGATTCCGCTTATTTGGTTGGTGATTCTATCATTTAAAACCAACAATGAAATATTAACGCAGCCGCTTTCGCTGCCGGGAAAATGGTCTTTAGCGAATTACAAAGAGGCTTTGGGATTACTGAATATTTTTCGCTTATTTTTTAATACGTTTTTTATTGCTGTTATGGCAGTAGGAATTCAGCTGTTAATTACGATTCCAAGTTCATTTGTACTTGCACGAATGACGTTTAAAAAAGAGAACGTTAAGTCAGCGATCTATAGCTTTCTTCTAATAGGATTAGCAGTCAGTCCCTTTGTACTGTTATTTCCGATTTACCGTATCAACTATATTTTGGGAATTGATGGAAAATGGGCGTTGATTCTGCCTTATGTCACAATGGGAATATCATTCAATACATTGATATTTACAGGATTTATCAAGGGAATTCCTAATGAACTAGATGAATCTGCCCTGATTGATGGTGCTAATTTGCTTCAGTTGATTGTCAAGATAGCGGTTCCTGTTATTAAGCCTGCGATTGCTACTGTAATTATCTTCAACATGCTTTACATATGGAATGAATATCCGTTCTCAGCAATTATGTTGAAAAATGCGTCTGATTATACTCTCGCCAGAGGTATTGCATATTTTAAGGGAACTTATAACGTAAATTACGCTGGTATTGCCGCATATAGTGTGTTGATCATTATTCCCGAACTGATAATATTTGCACTGTTTCAGAATAACATCATTGAAGGTATGACTGCAGGTGCGGTGAAAGGCTGATTTGGCAAGTGGAGAATTTCGATGAATATGCATGATGAACAACTATTGAAGGCACAAAGAGCAGTAGAAGAACAGCGCGGATGGGTTCAGCAAATTGCAAAAAAAAGACAATGGTATCATTTTATGCCGGAATGCGGTTGGATGAATGACCCTAATGGAGTGATTTTTTATAAAGGAAAGTACCATTTATTTTATCAGTTTTACCCCTATGGGCCTTACTGGAGCGCAATGCATTGGGGACATGCGATTAGTGATGATCTTCTGCACTGGACATATTTACCGGTAGCCCTTGCTCCAAGCGAACCATACGATGATTGTCAAAAAGGTGGTGTTTTTTCGGGGAGTGCAGTAGAAGGAAAAGACGAAAGATTATATTTGTTTTATACGGGAACAGTGGTCAAAGAAGATAAGGTTATCAAGACGCAGTGCATGGCAGTCAGCGAGGACTCGATCAATTTCAAAAAATACGAAGGAAATCCTGTCATAGACGCCACGGAATATACTGAGAGCGACCCGAAGGTATGGAAGAAAGATAATAAATGGTACATGGTTGTTGGCGGTGAGAAAGATTGTAAAGGGCGTGCGATTCTTTATATTTCTGATGATCTAATGGAATGGACCTATTTTGGAACAATCCTAGAAAGTGACGGATCGCTGGGGGCTATGTGGGAATGCCCGGATATTTTTTCATTAGATGGGTTAGATGTACTGGTATTTGGTCCGATGCATCTAGGTGAAAAAAAATGCACTTATCTGGCCGGACATTTGGATTATGACAAAAAGCAATTCGTTCCGCAATACTCGGCAGAAGTTGATTATGGATTTGATTATTATGCTCCGCAGAGTTTTAAAGATCCGAAAGGAAGAAGAATCCAATATGCATGGGCGAATGCTTGGGATTGGATGCCATGGTGGAAAGGATTTGGAACAACATCCAAAGAAGGATGGTGCGGCGCAATGAACATTCCAAGAGAGGTTTGTAGAAAAGGAGATCAGCTGAGGTTTGTGCCGGTAGACGAGCTTCGAGAACTTCGAGAGAATTACCATGATTATGGATCATTAGTTGTTCATTGCGATATAAAAAATAAGATCATTGCAGGAGATGGAGTCCATTGCGAAGTATTATCCAAAGTGTCACTTAAGAAAACAACAGCAGAAAAACTCCTATTTTGTGTGCGTTGTGCAGATCATGTACAGGGATCCAATGACCGTCATACGGATATTATCTTTGATTTTATCAATAAGCAACTGATCGTAGACAGAAATAACTCTGACGACTGGAGTGCCGGGATTAAGAAATGTAACCTGAATCTGGATGCTCGGGAAGAACTTCGGATACATATTTTCATGGATACAGTATCTGTGGAAATTTTTACAGATGATTATACCACGGCTTTTTCAGCCAATATCTATCCAGAAGATCAGTGTAGTGAAATGTATGTGTCTGCGACGGGTGGTGATGTATATTTCACGTCAATGGAGACGTGGGGAATGAAACGTGTTTTGTCATAACAGGAAAGGAGGAGAATATACTATGGAAAAGATCCTGTTGGACACGGATATAGGAACTGATATTGATGATGCGATTGTCATGTCCTATCTCCTGAATCAGAAGCGGTGTGAACTCATGGGCATTACAGTTACCGGGGGTGAAACAGATAAAAGGGCTGCACTTGCCAGCGTAATGTGTCGTGCGGCAGGGCGACCGGATATTCCAATTTATCCAGGGCCGGATCGACCGATTCTTATCAAGCAGAAAGAATGTTTTGCACCGCAAGCCAAGATCCTTAATGACTGGGATCACCAGGAAAGCTTTATTCATGGTGAAGCAATTGATTTCATGCGAAGAACCATACGGGAAAACCCAGGGGAAATTACCCTTCTTGCAATCGCACCGCTTACTAACGTAGCACTGTTATTTGCCACAGATCCGGAGATTCCATCACTGCTAAAACAGCTTGTATTGATGGGGGGACGATTTTCCAATTTCGAATCAATTATGACGGATAATGTTGATCCTGCCTTTATGCCTGAACATACAGATTCGATCATTTGTAATGGGGCCCTGGAGATGAATGCTCTTATTGATCCTCATGCCACGGCTATTGTATATCAGGCTCGTCCGCCAATTCATCGTTCTGTTGGTATTGATATGACGCATCGGGTAACAATGCCAATTAAAACTTTTAGAGAGCGGTTTACATCCCCTCTTCAGCAACCGATTCTGGATATGTCGAAATATTGGATCAGTGAGAGAAAAGAGGTGACGTTCCATGATCCCTTGGCTGCACTTACGATTTTTAATCCGAAAATCTGTAGCTTTGAACGTGGAGAGATCACTGTAGAATTGGCGAGTGAGCATCTTAATGGTTACACATATTGGAAGAAAGATCCGGAAGGCCCGCATGAATGGGCAGCTACGGTAGACACAGACAAGTTCTTTGAGGAATATTTTTCAGTATTTTGAAAATTCAAAGGGAGAATTAATTTATGAATAATTTTGAGGGTGCATTTTCTAATCTTACACATGTCAGTCAGGCTCGAAATGGGAGAATTTCAAGTTGGGATCAGAACGGGAAAAATCATGATTATTGGCTTATTCCGCCCAATGAGTCAATTACACTTGGTGAAGTATTCGGACCAGGATGCATTAAGCATATATGGATGACTTCTTTTTGTCGAAGAAGTATTTTCCCAGGACTTATCCGACCAGAAGATAATGGGAAGGTTGCTCCTGTCAATGAAATAGCTCCCCCGCTTGGAATCGTCTGGGATGTTCGGGATCCTGATTATTATCGCAAAGCACTGCTAAAAATAACCTGGGATCATCAGGATTGCCCTAGTGTGCTTGTGCCGTTCGGTGATTTTTTCTGTATTGGACATTCTATGCCTGTTACTTTTAATTCCCTTCCGATACAGGTCTCTGTAAATCCTTCTGAGGAAAGAGTGTTTGGCGGTGCAGCTTCTGTCAGCTGTTATTTCCCAATGCCTTTTAATGAACATGCCAAAGTAGAAATTATTAATGAAAATGATGTACCTTTTGGGTTATATTTCCAAATCGATTATGAGCTGTATAAAGAAAAACTTGGGAAAGATACTGCTTATTTCCACGCATGCTGGAAACGCAAATTGCCTTGTGAAGGTTGGGGTAATGACATACTTACAAATTCTCCAGAGGTTAATTCAGTTTCGAATCTGAAAGGTGAGGACAATTATGTTTTGCTTGAAACAGAAGGCGAAGGTCATTATGTGGGATGCAATCTGTCCGTGAAGCATTTCCAGGGAAGCTGGTGGGGAGAAGGCGATGATATGTTCTTTATCGATGGAGAAGAATTCCCCAGTATTACTGGTACAGGAACAGAAGATTATTTTAATCACGCATGGGGTATGCAGCAGGGAAATCATTCCTTATATCATGGTTCCATTCTGCATGAGCGGGATCTGCCGGAAGCATATCAGGTCGCGTATCGTTTCCATATTGAAGATCCAGTACACTTTACTAAGAGCATAAAAGTGACGATGGAACATGGTCATGCTAATCATCTTTCCGATGATTGGAGTTCGACAGCTTATTGGTATCAGAAGCTTCCTACAAAACCGTTTGGAATACAAACTGTTGAAGAACGGTTACCATTAAAACTTGGCGAAACAGTCCTCCAGAAGGTAACGCCAGAAGACAATGAGGAAATGGTTGAGGCCAGAAGGGCTCTTGAGAAGAGAAAACAGTCATATTTTCCGGAACAAAATGCCGTTCATAACCAGTATGAAGAAGTAGCCAGAGAATATTCTGGCGAGAATATTCTGTATGGAAAAAGACTGCGTGAAGAGTACGATCAGTGAATCAGACAGGGAAAAAGTGATGAAATACGGAATTTATTATGCTTATTGGGCAAAGGATTGGGGTGGAGATTTTATACCATATATCACTAAGGTTAAAAAACTTGGCTTTGATGTGCTTGAGGTAAATTGCGGAAGATTTCAGGAACTTGATAAATCATATTTCCGTGAGCTAAGGCATATATCGGAAAGCGAAGGGGTGCTTTTAAGCGGTGGATATGGACCCAGACCGGAACATAATCTTTCCTCTGCAGATACTTCGCTTGTTGAAAATGCATTCCGTTTTTGGGAAGATGTCTTTGCGAAAATGGAATTGGCCGGTATAGACCGGATTGGGGGAGCATTATATTCTTATTGGCCAGTCGATTTTCGTAATGGATTTGACAAAAAGGAAGATACAAGACGTAGCATTGAAAACATGAAGAAACTAGCTGATATTGCAAATAGTTACGGAATCACACTTAACATGGAGGTTCTTAACCGTTTTGAAGGTTATATGCTTAATGAATGCGAAGAAGCTGTTCACTTCGTGAATGCGATTAATAAGCCAAATGTAAAAATACAACTTGATACATTCCATATGAATATTGAAGAAGATTCTCTAATAGATGCTATATATATGGCAGGTAATCTTCTTGGTCATTTTCATATTGGAGAAGCTAACAGACGTCCCCCTAATCCAAATGGTCGTATTCCATGGAATAGTATTGGTAAGGCATTAAAAGATATAGGATATGATCAATACGTGGTCATGGAACCATTTGAAAGAATGGGAGGCCAGGTGGGAAAAGATATTTCTATATGGCGTGATTTGTCACATGGCTCGACAGAGTTAGATCTTGATAATAAGGCAAGCCGGTCTGTTGCATATATCAGATCTTTATGGGAAAAATAGCGCAGTATATTCGCTTAATGGAAAATGAACTAAGCATACGGGAGAATTTATTACTAAAAACTATTTCTGGTGGTGCATTTCGTAATTCTTGGCGGATTAGTACATAAACATGTGACATATTTTGTCAAGAAAGCATCACTCTAGGTTGCAGAAGGACTTTCCGGTATCCATTTCAATTGAGGTGGATACCGGCTTTTTAGGATAAACGTCGTAAGCGTTTAAATATTTGGTAGCTGTGATTCAGTAGCTTTTTTCTCCATAATTGTAGATAGTAGCAATTCACTACATTCGCTGCCACGAGGAGGACTACCATGAATCACAGAATCCATCGCTCTGATGAAGAGTGGATGCAGCTTATCACTTCCTGCAGGCAAAGCGGTCTGTCTGACAAAGAATGGTGCGTATCCAAAGGGAATGAATGTCGAGCTGGAAGTGTTTGACTATGATGTTGATAAAGCTGCTCTGATTGGACCGGCACCTTTCGCGGCGAGGTTCGCAGCAGATATCCGGATGACACATCCGAATTTTGGATTATTGGTCGATTTGTCCCATTTCCCGATTTGTCACGAATGTGCACGGGATGTCATCAGAACCTGCCGACCGTACATTACACATCTTCATTTCGGAAATGCAGTTGCAGATCCTATGGCAGCAGGGTATGGTGATTTACATCAGAGATTTGGATACCCGAACAGTGCCAACGATATGCCGGAGCTTTTGGATTATCTTACTGTTTTAAAGGAAGAGGGGTTCTTCCGCGCAAAAGATCCGCTGGTTTTGTCCATGGAAGTATCGCCGACGAAAGATGAAGATGAAGAAATTGTGCTTGCAAATACGAAACGGTGTCTGAACCGCGCGTGGGCACTTCTGGAAGACTAAGACATTGTTATTTGTCAGAAAGGAAGGCGGAGTTATGAAAATTGTAGTATTGGACGGATATACTGAAAACCCGGGAGATCTTTCCTGGGATGCATTAAAGGCGCTTGGAGAAGTTACGGTTTATGACCGTACGTCCTATGTGGAATCCCCGCTGATCGTTGAGAGGATTGGAGATGCAGAAATCGTTGTGATCAACAAGACGCCTATCAGCAAGGAAACCATAGACGCATGCCCGAACTTAAAAGTAATAGCAGTCCTTGCTACTGGCTATAATGTTGTAGATTATAATTATGCGCGAGAAAAGAAAATACCTGTGCTGAATGTACCGACATACGGAACACAGATTGTCGGGCAATATGCTGTAGGTCTTCTGCTGGAAATATGCTCACACTACGCGCACCATGATCAGGCAGTAAAAGAGGGAAGATGGGAACATAATGACGACTGGTGCTTCTGGGATTATCCGATGATTGAACTGTACGGTAAAACGGCTGGAATCATTGGACTCGGACGTATCGGACAGGCGACTGCCAGAATCCTGAATGCGCTGAACATGAAAGTTCTTGCAAACGATAAGTTTGAGAGTGAATCCGGCAAGGAAGTTGCGGAATATGTGGATCGTGATACATTGTTTAGAGAATCGGATGTGATTTTCCTGCATTGCCCACTTTTCCCGGATACAGAGGGAATTATTAACAAAGAAAATATCGACAAAATGAAGGATGGGGTGATTATTATCAACAATAGCCGTGGTGGATTGGTGATCGAACAGGATCTTGCAGATGCTCTGAACAGCGGTAAAGTTTATGCGGCCGGGCTGGATGTGGTTTCCACTGAGCCGATCCGAGGCGACAACCCTCTTCTTAAGGCAAAGAATTGTATGATTACTCCGCATATTTCGTGGGCGGCAAAGGCATCCAGACAGAGAATCATGGACATTACCGTAAATAACATCAAAGCATTTATGGACGGAGCACCTGTCAATGTCGTAAATCCATAAATACTTTGCAAAGAAATGATAACAGTGGCGTTTTGTTTACAAAAACGAATATGGCTGGCCGGCGTAAACCGTCCAGCCATTATTAGATTGATTATTAGGAGGGACGGATCCAATGTCACTTCGATCCGATGCGGATAAGATCATTGAAGAAAGCCTGCGTGCGGTTTTGCCGGACCAGGCAGTGAAACGAGCGTTGAAAGATTATGCTGTTGGAGAAGGAAAGACCATCCTGATTGCAGTCGGGAAGGCGGCCTGGCAGATGGCAAATGCGGGCAGGAGTGTTCTGGGCGATACGTGTACCGGCATTGTGATTACGAAGTACGAGCACGTACGAGGAGAAATCCCCGGAATGGAATGCTATGAAGCGGGGCACCCTGTTCCTGATGAAAACGGAGTTGCTGCCACACGGAAGGCTATGGAGCTTGTGGCGGGTCTTACGAAAAAGGATCGGGTGGTGTTTCTTCTCTCGGGAGGAGGGAGCGCTCTGTTTGAAAAGCCGTTGGTCTCTCTGGAAGAGCTTCAGGATATCACCGGGCAGCTTCTTGCCTGTGGTGCAGACATTGTAGAGATCAATACCATTCGAAAGCGGCTGTCGGAGGTGAAAGGCGGCCGGTTTGCGAAACTTTGTGCGCCTGCTCGTGTATACAGCATTATTTTATCGGATATTCTGGGGGATCCCATCGACATGATCGCATCGGGACCGACCTATCCGGATTCCTCCACCAGTGAGGAAGCGCAGAAAATCGCGGAAAAATATCACCTGAAGCTCTCAGACAGGGCAGAAGAGCTGTTGAGTAAGGAGACACCGAAGACACTGGAGAATTCGGAGGTGACTGTGACCGGCTCTGTCCGTGAGCTTTGCGCGGCTGCGGGAAAAGCGGCCGAAAAACTTGGATATGAGCCGGTTTTTCTGACCGACCAGCTTTCCTGTGAGGCAAGGGAAGCCGGACGCTTTCTTGCCTCCATCCTGAAGTCGCATCAGCGAGAGGGCCGAAGACTCGCTTTTCTTGCGGGAGGAGAAACGGTAGTCCATCTGACCGGAAAGGGAAAAGGAGGGCGTAATCAGGAGCTTGCCTTTGCTGCGGCAGCAGGGATTGACGGGATGGAGAATGCAGCGGTGTTTTCCTTCGGATCCGATGGGACCGACGGCCCAACGGATGCCGCGGGAGGATATGTGGACGGAACGTCCATGCAAAGGATGCGGGAGCTCGGAATCGACGCGAATGCTGCGCTGCAGGAGAATGACACGTACCCCGCACTGAAAAAGATCGGAGGTCTTATTATGACCGGCCCGACCGGGACCAATGTCAATGATGTCGCGGTGGCACTGCTGGGATAATTGAAAATACCCTTTTGATTTTTTAAAAGAAATGCGTTATATATAACAACATATGATCAACAGCGTGTAGCCATTGGCATAAATCCAGCCGATGACCGCACGCTGTTTTTTTGTTATGGAAAGGGAGGAAAAATATGGGAGAATCAAACACTCAGTTTTTAGGGGAGGCGCCGATTGGCAGCCTGATGCGCAAATATGCCGTCCCCTGCATCATCTCGCTTCTGGTGGGAGCGCTTTATAACATCGTCGACCAGATTTTTATTGCAAATGCCTCATATCTGGGGTCCTATGGCAATGCGGCGAATACGGTCGTGTTTCCTTTGACGGTTATAGCATTGGCAATTGCGGTCATGATCGGAGACGGGTGCTGCGCATTTGTCAGTCTGAGCCTTGGTAAGAAAGAGCCGGAAACAGCCAGAAAGAGTGTGGGAAATGCCATCATAATGGTCGTTGTCAGCAGTCTGATTCTGACGGTCCTGTATCTTATTTTTATGAATCAGATTCTGTCTATGTTCGGAGGAACGGTCAACGCAGAAACGTTTCGGCATTCCAGAGAGTACTTTTTCTACATTACGTTGGGCGTTCCCTTCTATATGTTCGGACAGGCACTGAATCCGATTATCCGTTCCGACGGAAGCCCGAGGTTTGCCATGGCCTCCACGCTGGCGGGAGCAATCCTGAATATTATTCTGGATCCGATCTTTATTTTTGTATTCCAATGGGGCATGATGGGAGCCGCATTGGCGACGGTGATCGGACAGATTGTAACAGCTGTTCTTGCGGTCTGGTACATTGTGCACATGAAGCAGGTAAAGCCTTTCAGGACAGACTTCCGGCTGAGCGGCAGCATCTGCAGAAGGACGCTTCTTCTTGGAATTACAAGCTTCCTGTCGCAGATTTCGCTGGTTGCTGCCATGGCAGCCATCAACAATATGATCCGCAAGTATGGGGCCCTGGACGAGATATTTGGTCAGGAGCAGTACACACAGATTCCTATGGCCGTCGTTGGCATTGTCATGAAGTTCTTCCAGATTGTGATTTCCATCGTGGTCGGTATGGCGGCAGGATGCATTCCGGTTGTCGGATTTAACATGGGAGCCGGAAAGAGAGACCGTGTTCGCAGCCTGTTTACAAGGCTTCTGTTGTCAGAAGCCATTGTCGGTGCCGTTGCACTCTTCATTGTAGAAGTGTTTCCGAAGCAGCTGATCGGTATTTTCGGTGCAGCAAATGAAAGCACTTATTACACGGAATTCGCGCTGAAGGCGTTCCGAATCTACCTTTGCATGATGGTGCTCGCCTGCGTGAACAAGGCATGCTTTATTTTCCTTCAGGCAATGGGAAAAGCTGTGGAGTCGACGATGCTCTCCATGGTACGTGAGATTGTGTTCGGCGTTGGTTTTGCATTGCTGCTGCCTCTTTTCTTCGGCCTGGACGGAGTCCTGTATTCCATGCCGCTGTCGGATGTGCTGACCTTTGTTATTGCCGTGATTCTTATCATGAAGACGTACCGTGAGCTTACAAAAAGTATATAATGGGCCGGTAAAGGGAGGACGAATCTCATGAAGGAAAATCGAAAGCTTTTGAAAGAGGTACTTAAGGATATCAAGCACGATATGACAAATGAGGAAGTTCTGAATTTGCTGGCAGACAGTAAGATTTCCGAAAACCCCACCGCGGAGAAGTATACGCTCGGCCAGCGGGCAGCGGACACGATTGCCCGATTTGCCGGAAGCTGGGCATTCATCTTTTCATTTACGGGAGTTCTGGTTCTGTGGATGGTTGTCAATACGGTTATGGCGGCGAAAGCTTTTGACCCGTTTCCGTTTATTCTTTTGAATCTGGTGTTGTCCTGCGTGGCGGCGATTCAGGCACCGCTCATCATGATGAGTCAGAACCGTCAGGAGGAAAAGGACCGTCGCCGTGCGGAAAATGATTACAAGGTGAATCTGAAAACCGAGATCATGATCGAGGATCTTTATGATAAGGTCAACGCCATCCTTGCGAAGCAGTCTGCATTGGAGAAGAAACTTCAGGAGAAGGAAATGAAGGAGAAATCAGAGGGCGGAAAAGGCTGATTCCGCTGAAAAGAGCTTCTGCGTGTAAAATATAGTTGACATAATGCGTGGCCAGGCATATACTGAAAATGTAAGATATAGTTTACATTATGTCGGAAGGAGATTTACACATATGAAAGACATCATCTCGTTTGCAGGAGCCTTTATCGCCATTCAGATATTTAAGATCATCATGTTTAAGAAAGATAAGGACTACAGTGGCTATGATGAACGACAGGAGCTGATTCGGGGCAGGGCATTTCGTTATGGCTTTTTGACCTTGGCCTTTCTTCTTGCAGCGGCAGTGCTATGGGAAGAGTGTGTGGGTACGCTGCCGATCGAATTTTCACTTCTGATGATGGCCTGTCTCATGGTAGGATGCCTGGTGGTCATTCTTTACGATATCTGGAAGGATGCGTACTGGGGAATCCGCCAGACGTCCGGATCGAACATCGCCGTAGGTCTCATGGTGATCGTGATGGCGATGCAGTATATGGGCCTCAGGGGACAGATAAAAAACGGTGATGTGATCGTGCATGGTGTACTTACCTGGGATGGCGGGATATATCTGCTGATCCTGGTGTTCTTCGCACTCATCCTTGCGAACCTGATTGTGAAATCCTGGATGGATAAAAGAGGAGGCTCGTTGGAATGAAGAACCTTAAGATGAAATCGGCGCGTGCAGCGCTGGATCTGTCCCAGCAGCAGCTGGCAGACCTGGTTGGCGTATCGCGGCAGACCATCAACGCCATCGAAAAAGGTGATTATAATCCGACGATCCGACTTTGCATCGCGATCTGCAAAGTGCTGAATCGCACTCTGGATGAACTGTTCTGGGAAGAGACATGATCAGAGAGCAAAGGTTTGTGTATGATGGAGAAAATCAGATTTCAGATACATGAAAAAGAGATCACGCTCTATCCGGCACTGGAGGCGGATCGACCGCTTATCATTTGGAATACGGTGATGGGAGATGGCGAATCGACTTTTCGCGCACTTCGGGATTTGAATGCACCGGACTGTAATCTGCTTGTGGTTGGAAAACTTCAGTGGTATCACGATATGACACCGTGGAGCTGTCCGCCGTTGTCGAAGAACGATCCGCCAGCTACGGGAGGAGCAGACGAATATCTGAAGGTGCTGACGACAGAAATGATTCCGGCAGCGAACGATCGAATCCAAGGGACACCGGTGTACATTGGCATTGCCGGGTATTCTCTGGCGGGTCTCTTTGCATTGTATGCGATGTATCGATGTGATACCTTTGAGCGTGTTGCCAGTATATCCGGATCGTTGTGGTTTCCGAAGTTCAGGGAGTATGTGCTTGAGCATGAGCTGATGCGGAAACCTGAGAAACTATATATTTCGTTGGGAGATGCAGAGGCAAGGACGAAGCATGCGATTCTGAAGACCGTACAGACAAATACCGAAGCCATCCTTCAGCATTATAAAGCTGTAGGGGTGGATGTAAGCTGGGCGTTAAATCCCGGAAATCACTTCAAGGACGCGGCTCTGCGGAGCGCAAAGGGAATAAGGGATCTCCTTATATAGCAGAAAGAGGATTCTATGATAAAGCTTTTGGGAAAAATATTCGGGACCGGAAAAGTGAAGATTTATGAGAAGCGCGGAGCCAGAAAGGAATGGACGGCGCTGAAAGAGGCCCTGAAGGCAGCAGGAATTCGCAAAATAGAGGCCAATGCATTCCAAAAGGAGCCCGGCCCTGTGACCTGCGGATGCTCGTTGGACAACCGGGACTTTGGGCCGGGCGGAAAGATCGACCGCGATATGTATAACATTTATGTTCGAGCGGAGGATGAAACTGCGGCAAGAGCAGTTATGGAGAGTGTATTATCAGCAAATGCATCTTCATTTACCTGATTCAGTGAATGGGATGCACTCCGGAAATCCGGAAGCATCCCATTCGTTATCATTTCAGAAATTCATACAGATAGGTCTCCATGGCAGGCGTCCACCAGAGCAGATACCCTGCTTGCGTAGGATGAATCGGATTGGACATGTAGAGATTATAGTCCTTCTCACTGATCGCATGGAGCGCTTTATCATTCCAAAGGTCGATGACGCCGATCTTCCATTTCTTCTGAATTCCCAGAAGGAGCCTTACCATTTCGCCGTATTCTTCACAGTCAAATCTGGTCCCGGTGTAAAACAAAACCGGGCAGTGCCAAGTCTTTTCCGCATACGCAATGATATATTCTATGGCGCCTGCAACCGTCTCTGTGTCAAAATCCGCCAGCTCAAAGCCTCCGGAAATTGTGCCGAGGGGCATATGCCTGGTTGCATCATTGGTGGACAGCTGGCAGATGAAGGCATCCGCAGGAATGTCCGGATTGATGGTTTTCATGCGCGGAATATATGAGCTGCCACTGGCATCATCCTTTGTCACCAGTGTTGTGCCGGATACAGCTTCCTTCACGGAGGTGGTGCCGTCAAGCCGGTCAATGTACTCGACAAACGATGCACCGATGGAATCGCTGCCGTACGTGACGGAGCTTCCGAGATAGATGATGGTTTTCCCTTTCAGAGGACTTTCGGTATGCGGCTGAATATTCTCCGGATGGAACTTCTCGGCGTTTCCGGGCAATTCTGTGTGTGGTATGTTCATGAGATTTCTCCTCCTGTTTGGTGTCATGATAAATACTTGCCGGTAATGCTGTTTTTGTTTTCCCGGATTTCCTGCGGCGTTCCGCTGGCGATGATCCGTCCGCCGGCTTCGCCGCCGCCCGGCCCCATGTCGATCACATAGTCAGCGTTCCGGATTACATCCAGGTCGTGTTCAATAACAACTACGGTCGCACCGTGATCCAGGAGCGCCTGAAAGACACCCAGCAGAACCTGCACATCCAGAGGATGCAGGCCGATGGATGGTTCGTCAAAGACAAAAACAGAATCGGACTGTGTTTTGCCGATTTCGCTGGCAAGCTTCAGTCGCTGTGCCTCGCCGCCGGACAGTCCGGGAGTTTCTTCGCCAAGTGTCAAGTAGCCGAGACCAAGCTGTCTGAGAATCCCAAGCTTCTGGCCGACCCCTTTCATATCCTTGCAGAAGTCGAGTGCGGTGTTCACATCCATGTCCATCAGCTCCGGCAGGGAAATGCTCGCACCGTCTTTATTAGTGAGCCTGACTGCGTAAGCGGCCTTGTCATAGCGGGACCCGCGGCAGTCCGGGCAGGGAATGTCGACATCCGGCAGGAACTGCACGTCGAGACTGACAACGCCGGTTCCGTCGCAGCCGGGGCAGCGAAGTGAGCCGGTGTTGTAGGAAAAATCCCCGGCCCTGTAACCGAGGGCTTTTGCATCGGGCGATTTTGCATAGAGCTTGCGCAGTTCATCGTGGACGCCTGCGTAGGTTGCCACAGTGGAGCGGACATTGATGCCGATGGGCGTGGCATCAATCAGCTTGATGTGTGCAATGCCGTCAGCATCGATTGCGTGGATGTGGGCAGGCAGTGCGGCACCATGGATTTTCGCCTCCAGAGCGGGGATCAGGCTTTCCAGTACCATGGTGGTTTTTCCGGAGCCGGATACCCCGGTGACAACCGTGAGCCGTCCCTTGGGAATATCGACCTCCAGGGGGTTTACCGTATGAATCTGATTCGTAGACAAATGGATCGTGCCGTTCTCAAACAGGCTTTCTTTCTCGGCACAGGAACGCAGCCTGCTCCTGGCGGCACCGGAAAGAAACGGACCGATCTGGGAAGCAGGATCCTTTTCAATAGAAGGAATGTCGCCCTGTGCAATGATATGACCGCCCTTTGCGCCGGCCTCCGGTCCCATTTCGATGATCCAGTCGGCCTCCTTCAGAATCTGTGTATCATGATCGACCAGAATGACGGAGTTTCCGTCTGCGACGAGATCGTGCATCACACTGGTAAGCCCCACAATATTGGAGGGGTGCAGACCGATGGAGGGTTCGTCCAGTACATAGAGAACGCCGGTGGTGCGGTTGCGCACCGCGCGGGCAAGCTGCATCCGCTGGCGCTCTCCGGTGGAGAGTGTGGATGCCGAACGGTCAAGCGTCAGATAGCCAAGGCCTAAATCCATCAGCCGCTTTGCGGTTCCCTGAAAAGCGTCACAGATGCTCTCCGCCATAGGGCGCATATCCTCCGGCAGGCTCTCCGGGACACCTCGTACCCAATCGACCAGATCCTCAAGCGTCATGGTGCAGGCTTCATCCAGTGAAATGTCCCGCAGCTTCGGCGCACGGGCAGCGGCGGACAGGCGTGTACCGTGACATTCCGGACAAAGCTCCTCTTTCAGAAACTTCTCCACCCGCTTCATGCCCTTTTCATCCTTGACCTTTGCCAGGGCGTTTTCTACGGTGTAGACGGCATTGAAATATGTGAAATCCAGTTCTCCTGCCTGATTGGAATTTTTATTGTGGTAAAAAATATGCTTTTTCTCGGCAGGGCCATGGAACACGATTTCTTTTTCACGCTCGGTCAGATCCCGGAATGGCACATCCGTGCGCACGCCCATCTCCCGGCAAATATCTGTCATCAGTGACCACATCAGACTGTTCCAAGGGGCAACGGCCCCTTCGTCGATGGTCAGGGAGTCGTCCGGTACGAGCGTATCCAGATCTACGGTGCGGACAATGCCGGTTCCACCGCACTTCTGGCAGGCTCCCTGGGAATTGAAGGCCAGCTCTTCCGCTGACGGTGCATAGAAATGTGTGCCGCATTCCGGGCAGACAAGCTCTTTTCCTGCGGCAACCGCGAGAGACGGAGCAAGATAATGCCCGTTGGGACAGCGGTGGCTGGCAAGGCGGGAATACATCAACCGCAGACTGTTGAGAAGCTCCGTTCCTGTACCAAAGGTACTCCGGATACCAGGCACGCCGGGACGCTGATGCAGCGCCAGTGCAGCAGGAACATACAGAATCTCATCTACACAGGCTCTGGAAGCCTGTGTCATGCGGCGGCGGGTGTAGGTGGAGAGGGCCTCAAGATAGCGCCGGGAGCCTTCCGCATACAGAACACCCAGGGCAAGCGATGATTTTCCGGAGCCGGATACACCTGCAATCCCTACAATTTTTCCAAGCGGAATCTCCACATCGATGTTTTTCAGGTTGTGGACCTTTGCTCCGCGAATCAACATTTTATCGATCATTTCTATGGCCTTTTTGCTTGTTATTTTTCATGCTTCTGATTTGATAGGTGAATTATATCATCTTTGCCGGATGGAGAGTTTGACGCGACGAAATGGCTGCCCTCAGGGCAGCCATTTTCATCATCAGGAGTGAGTTCTCTAATATGTTCTCACTTCATCTCGATAAGAAAGGAATGCAGATCGTACTGAATCCTTCGCCATTTAATGAGATCATCACGGAATGTGATCTTTCTAAAGTGTCGATGATCCTGATTAATGAGATAGAGGGATATCAGATGACCGGACGAGAGGATCCGGAGGAAATGCAGAGAAGGCTTTGCAGATGGCAACTCTGGCAGCATCCGTTGCGGTGACAAGAAAAGGGGCATCTGCCTCGATACCATGGAAAAATGAAGTGAAATAAGAGGATGATTCTGTATATCATTCTGTGAAAAACGATCGCTCGCTGCAGGGCTCCATCAACGTGAAGGATACAACGTTGGTGGAGCCCTGCAGATTATTCAATGTGATATTCAGTATACATTTCCTTCCGGTACGCAGGATCGGTCGATGCCTTCAGAATGGCTTCCTGATCGGCACCGCTTTGTACCATTGCGGAGACTAGCGAAGCGAGACGATCCTCGCCTTTTGCAACGCCGATTGCTTCGCCCTTGGCCATTCCAATGGCTTTACCTCTAGCTTCCGCATCTTCTGCAACAACCTTCAGGGTTTCCTCTTCATCGTATTCGGTCAGCAGCATAT
>ERZ1026872.78-NODE-78-length-42088-cov-23.770395_pt1 | contig 42088 bp, 59 predicted proteins | sample MGYA00380166_ERZ1026872 | MGnify/ENA primary metagenome ERZ1026872 (study PRJEB33269, sample SAMEA4719802) | human gut metagenome | biome: human-associated habitat; feature: organic feature; material: feces | place: Cameroon | collected 2013-10 ... | reverse complement strand
CAAGATAAGTTATCTTTTCTTCAAACCATTTATATATTCTTCCTATTGAGTCATAGAATCCCAATATACCAAAGTTTTCATCATATTCTTTAGTTACTGGTTTTTGACCAATACAAGACTTTATACATTTGAACTTTACAACGATTGTGGAAGTACAGATGAGTTCGTCCCCAATTTCATAAGTTGTATTTTCATCATAAAGCATTGTTTTCCATTTCGTGGAATCTGTTAACACATTACCTATGTTGTTATCTATAATACTCTTATAGAATGCTGAATTATGTTGTACAACTTGTCCTTTTGAATATGATACACTTTCTGAGTATGATGGATAATAACTTGTAGTCTTTGGTCCCTCAGAAATTTCCCAATATTCAGAGTTTAAATATGACTCTCTTTGCGAAGGGGTGCTATTCCATTTTTTAAATTCATTGGAATAATTGTCCGTTCCTATTCTTTTTATCCAGGAATAAAACAATCCAATTATATTATCTAAAGAGATAATTTTAGAATTTTTCAAATACTTGTATCTATCCTTAATCTCAGTTATGTAATATTTATACACGTATGCAGCTATAGCACCTGAAGAAACCCGTTCAACAGGAGATGTGGCAATTAAGCCATAAGGGTCTAATCCAAGTGAAGCATTTAAATCATATGGATTTGGATTCCACTTAACACCATCCCATGTTGTCCATTGCCAATTTCCTCCCCATCCATCAACATTCTGTATTAAGTTAGAGAATATAATATAGTCAATAATATAATCTACGTTATAATATTTTTCTATTGTAGTCCTAATTTCATCACTGCTTTTGGATAAGGAGTCCAATTCTTTTACTTTGTTGTATGAATCTGCCAAACTTACAATAGCATTCCTGGTCAATACAGTATTTACCATATCTTTATTAGATGCATCGTATTTTTCAGAGGATTCATCTATAAGTTCTTTAGGAGCGTCTCCATTGTACTTTGAACCATCCATGCAAATAAGAACTTTAGGATTCCTGATTTCAAAAGATTCCCAATTTTTAATTCCAGAGACTATACTACCATTATCTAAGTCAAGCATAACGGATTTATAATCTTTCTTGTCCATTCTGAAATTAGCTCTATTTTTTTTAAGCATAATTGTATAGATTCCCCAAAATTCTCCATTTAGATACATTATAACTGGAAATCCCATAGGAGTACATAGGGCGTTCTTCTCTAGATTATTATCTAGTTTTTTAGAGTCCTCGTTTCCTTTAGAAGTTACATTCTGCCAAATAGAATACTTATATGGTTTGTCTTTTAAGAATCCTCTAGTTGAAATCATCTGTTGATACAACTTATATTCAATTATATCAATACCCCTAAAAGCATCAGAATACCATCCTTGGAAATAGAAGCTATCCATAGATACCCAATCACCGAACTTAATAGTAAAGGCATCCGAACAATCAGCATCATTGTAAAAATCAAAAGTATAATTCTTCTTTTTATACATTGCACTTGTTCTTCCGTGAATATCCATTTCTATGAACTTTTTGAAGTAATTTCCTTGCATATCATAGAATTGAATTTCCCCTTTGGTTGTATGTCCCTTTAAAGTTGGAAAACTACCTGTTATATTTGCAAAAGCACAATATGGTTCTGGTATTTGTATCTCTTTTTTTGTACTCCAATCCATAGGATGTTTCACATCAAAACCATTTGCTTTGAGAGCATCTTGGATATTGTTCACACTATTCCCTTGAAGATTGAGATTTGATACATCAAGATTTGTAACTTCCATATCGTGCTCATGTTTTTTGCCATCAGCATCACGATAAGACATTACCTTCCCATCTGCATCAGTAACAATCTCCATTCTTTTCTCAGGGTCTTCCAATGTACTATTAGCATCAGCAACATCTGTATTAATGAGAGACATTCCTTCTTCCTTATCAACCTTAGCATCAATAGTCTCAGACTTCATGTTATAAGTATAGTGACTACCATCGTGATTTGTAGCAGAAAGAACCCTTCCATCTGAATCTTTCTCTACTGCAAGATATTCAGGATTCTCCTGCAAAGAGAAAACATCAAGAAGTTCTTTGAGGTTAGCATCTATTGTACCTACCTTCTCCTGCAACGATGCAAGGTCTGCTTGAAGATGAGAGATAACTTGCTTCAAGGCATTGACTGCATGGATTTCGCCAATGATTTCTCCGTCTCTTCTGATACCAAAGAGTACATGGTTAGCAGCATCAAGCCAGACTGCGAAGAACTCTTCATTCTGCTCAACGTGATACATTTCATTGAGTGGAAAATAAGGCTTTCCTGAGTCTCTGTAGATACCAAAGAGAAGTCTGTCCTCAGAATCTACTACTGCATGGATGAACTCTTCATTCGAGATTACTCTAAAGCACTTTTTTACTTCATCATCAATGAGAGACTTGCCTTCTTCTTTATCAACCTTGCCTTCCTGCAAAGCAGTAATGCTTGCAGACAACTCTTTCTTGGCAGCATTAATAGTTTCAAGAATATTTGTCTTATCCTGCTGGCACTGGTTAATAATCTCCTGCAACTTGGCTCTGATTGGTGCAGGAATACCCTTACCCCACTCAATGGAACCATCAAGCTGAATACCTAAAAGGAAGTGGTCTTCTGCATCTACTATTGCCCTGATGAATTCAGGAGAATCAATTTCACGGAATGGAAGAGCAAACTGGGAGACCACCTTATCCTTTGATTCACCGAAATCATTGACAATATTTTCCTTGTTGAACTTCTTATCAAGTTCTGTATCTACCTCTGACTTCTCTGCCTTAGTACCAATAGTAGCATCTTGCGCCTTATTTTTAGAAGCAAGTTCATCAATGGCTCCTTGAGCAGTGACAGCGGTCATGCCACTTGCCTGATTGCTATAAGAGACGGCATTGGCAGTAGAAGCTCCACCTGTTGCGGTGATGTCCTTGACGGCATTCTCTAGCTGATGGGTTTTATCTCCTATCTGCTGAACAGTCTCCTTGTCTCCATCCATGAAAACCTCCCTTGCGGCTACAGCCTTTCCTTGTGCGGTGGCTGCATGTATCGGGGCTGTTAAATTAATATTATTATCTGACATATCTTTTAATATTTACGATATTACTAAATTCCATGTATTTGCAGTAAGGGGGTTGATAGTTCTGTATGCCTTGAAGCTGCCTAGATTATTGCTAATAGTCTGAGGAGCTGACAAAGGAACTTCAAATCCTGCACTGGTTACACGGCTGATTGAGAGATAACTAGGTACTACTAGCCAGATGTAATCATTGTCCTTGGTTGTGACACTAGGATTGAATGATACTCCTGTAGCTGATACCTTGTTGAGCGTGTTGAGGATTTCAGCGGTCATGGTGGATGCTGGATTTCCTCCGTGGTAGCAGAGATAACGAGTCAGGGTTGCACTCTTGCCAGTTCTGCCCTTCTTGGTTACTGCATACTTGAAGATTTCTCTTGCTCCTTCGATTGGGGTCGATAGGGTTCCACCTGATGATGGAGTATCTGAGAGATTCTTAGGGGCATTGTCGTTAATCTGCTTGCTGATGATTGATGTATCAGGCACAAGTGGCTTGTTGTCGCTTGAAACTGAATAACGAATTTCTGTCTGCATCGTACCTACGTTCGGGGTGATGGTAAAGCCCAAGATGATTGGATATACCGTATCATTCAGCTTGGCTAGGCTCTCGTCAACGTCCTGAATCATTTCTACTAGATTATCAGGAATACCAGTGGCAGACTCGATGGCTTTGCGAAGCTCTGGGTCAAACTTATCAATCTTCAATGTACCGCTGGCTAGCTTTTCGTTGGTTACGGAACCATTCTCGATTTTATCTGTAGATACGGCATTCTTGGATAGCTTGGAATTGACTATGCTGCCATCCTTCACCAAGGTTTCATCTACCGCACCTTCTGCAATCTTATCCTTGGTGATAGACTTTCTTGCTACCTTATCCGTGGTTACAGACTCGTTGGCAAGATGCTTGGTCTCCAAGGATGCTTCACGAACTACTCTGCCATCTACAGACTGGTCTCCCAACTTCGGGTTGGTGATGGCTTTCTCCTCTACCTTCTCAGTAGTTACGGCTCGGTCGTTGAGCTTCTCGGTGATAACCGACTTGTCGTTGAGCTTGTCGTAAGTTACTGCTTTTGGTGAAAGCTTGGAGTTATCCACCGACTGGTCGGCAATCTTCTCCCTAGTTACATTCTGATCTGCAATCTTTGATGTAACAATGGCGGCATCAGCCATCTTCTCGGTAGTCACATTCTGGTTTGCAATCTTTGGAGTTGTTATGACTCCATCAGAAAGCTTGTCGGTATTGACTGCACCATCTGCCAACTTCTCGGTCGTAACGTTGCCGTCACGAAGCTTGTCTTTCGTGACAGACTGGTCGTTGTAATCGTCCGTTTTCATCATCGGCACCATACCACCAATTTTCGTATCTTGTCTAAATGTAGGCATATTTAATTTCTTTTGGTTCTGATGAAGTGAATATCTGAATCTTTGCGGTCTCTGGAATGACCTTTAGGCGGATATGAAACTTATCCATGTTCTTGTGGGCACGGATGGGGACACGGGGCTTCTTGCCATCGCCCTTGTCTTGCCGTATCACAAGCTTGCCCGGTCGTTTCAGCGTAATCATCAAGTAGATGTCACGATGCAGGGTAATCTCTGGCGATACCCACGCAAGCTCTTCCTCATTATAATTCGTTGATACATACTCCATTTTGCTTAATTAATAATTTATAATTTATAATTAATAGCTTCGCTACTTGGTGTTAACGCCTAGCTGCTGCAAGGCTATCGTGTACATGTGGGTAGCCTTGTTGTCATTGTAGGCGGAGAGTAACAGGAAGGCGAGATAGTAGATGAAGGCATTCTGCAACTTGTCGGGAATGGCTACATCGGTGGATTCCGATGATGCATCCACATTCTTTGGAACGCCTACGAAGGAAACTACGGCTTCTGTCGGCTTCGGCTGCAAGAGGATGCAGATAGGATTCTCTCGCATGATGGCAGCCTGAGGGCGATCGAATGTTCCATTGGCAGCATCATCGAACATCATTAGAGCCTCATCGTCTGTATCTTCTACTGGGGCAACTGCCTTTAACCAGCCTTTGCCACGAACTCGGGAGATATTGATAATCTCGGTACTGCTAGGCATCGTGATAATTCCGATACGTCTTTCTGTATCGTACTCCTCTACCTTGACCGTAGAAGTGGTTGTTGCATCCACCTTCTTGGATTCGGCAAATACAGAAGAGGATGCAGCAGTGATGGCTATCCAATGCAGCGCATCGTTTATCTTCGACTTGATGATGTTGTCCATATACGTATCATCCTTCTCATCGGTGATTGCCGATGTGTTGTTGGATTCTTCGTCTATGCACCAACGTACCTGCTTGATGATGTCTTCTACCTTCATTTCACCTTATTATATTACTCTGGTTTGTAATTCGGGAATGCAAAGTTGTGCTTGGTCGCCCAATCCAATGCGCTACCCACGTTCTTGAACATTCGGGAGCCTTCACGGTTGTCTTCCTCGTTGACAAAGGCAAGGAGATCAGATGCGGTGACAACGGATGCTACCTCAATGACTGATTTCTTTGCAGGTGCTGCAGAAGTGCTTTTCTCCTGCTCGGCTGTCTTCTTCAATTTATCCTCCAAGGTCTCCTCTGAGTGAATAAGCGTAACAAGCCCATTCTTGAACAGGTCGCTGCTTTCAAGCAGAGTCTGGGCATACTCACCCTTCAAGATAAGCTCAGGCTTCTGCTTGGTGATTACGTTACCCCTCTCGAAGTTGTAACGGACGGTTACTCCATTCTTTCCCTGAAGAATGTGACTGACCGTGTTTCGGTTTGCATTATATCTATATGTCTTAATCATATCTCTAATTCTTTATAGTTTGAATAACAGGTGACTAGTGGAAACCAGTCACTTGTTATTCAGTTATTTGCTTAGGCTGCAACAATCTGACCTGAGAAGATTTCCCATTTACCGCCCTTGTAAATGTAAACATTCTCCTTCTCGTACTTGGTTACACCAGACTGGTAATCGGCAGTCAACGCAACAATCATACCCTCACGTGGAGTCTCTGGCAGAGTACTCAGCGAGATGATGTTGTTGATAACGCCCGATGCGCCGAGAGCAGAAATCTTATCCTCTGGACCAACGATGATGCTGTTGTAGCCACGGAGAGCAACGCAATCAGCCTCCCAGTGCATGTATCGCTTAGCCAGACGTGGGTCGTAAGCATCCTTCGACAAGTCGTTGGTGCGCTCCTTGCTCTTCTCCTTGACGTAGTGACGAGCACCCTTGAAGTCGGCGCCAATCATGCAGTCTTCCAAATCCATGTAGTCGAGTGTGCTATCCCAAGCAAAGTTGAGTGTACCATAACTACACTTGAAGCGGTTGAAGGTAATATCGAAATCCTTGACGGTAGAGAACATTACATCACGACCCTTAGGAAGCTCAATCTTCATCAGTCGCTCGATGGCATTCTTACCACAGAAGAGATACATTTCATCAGACTCGGCGAAGTCGGTGAACATCAGCTTAGCGATGGCGATGAGGTCTGCAAAGGTATAGACCTCGCCAATGCCATAAGCGTTTGTCAACTGATTGATGATACCCTCAGCAGAGTAAGCGTACTCCTGCGCACCGTCCTTGGTCTCCATGAGGAACTTCAACTTAGTACCGTAGAGGTAACTGCGCTCCTGACGAAGCAAGAACTTGGTGAGTGCATCTTCCTTCATGTCGGCAACGGTATGAGGAGCCTTCTTCTTGATCTTCTCAAACTCCTCGGTGAAGATGATGGAGAATGCACGCTTCTGCAAGTAAACCTCCTCTGAACGAGGCTGATAGTTCTCTGGCGGAACGTTCATCTGGCTCTCAGAGAGGATGGTGGAAGCACAGAGAATACGGCTATTGGCAGGAATGGCTGGGCATCCCATGGTGTCAAGCGTTTCGCCAACAGTACCTTCAATCTCAGCAGGACCATTGAGTGCCTGCAAGGTAACTTCATCCTTTGTCTTGTCGATAACCAACAGATTCAAGCGACCGCTAACCTTGGTCTTGGAACCACGCTCGTAGCCGGGAACAGAAGGAACGATAACGGTACTACCCTTGTAGAGAGGGAGCAGAGAACCAGAGAAGTTAGCCTTGGTAAACTTGATAGTACCACCAGCCTCAACCGCCTCAATCGCCTTGGTAATCTTGCCATCAAGGGTATCACCACCCACACGGGCATGCTTCTTCTCATAGCTTACACAAGGAACACTCTTTGTAACCTTGCGGATAATCTGGAGCAATGGAGTACGGAAGGGACGATACTTCTCTACCTCGCTATCCCAATCCTCTTCGGCAAGTCCACCCTTGCGAATCTGGGTTGCAGAAGCCTGCGTGCCTGTCAAATCCTGACCTTCTACTTTACCGCCTGGAGCCAATCGGTCTGATTTCTCTGGGTCAACTGGTTCGGTTGCTGCATCAGCCTTGCTTGACGGCTCATGACCCTCGTCACCAATCTGGGTAGTTGGCTCTGCGGTATCAGCCATGGCAAGAACGCCACCGCCTGTAACCACGGCAAGAAGCATCAGAATCATCTTGAAGATGAACTGACCGCTCGTAAAATTCTTAAAACAATCTTTCTTCATTTTATACATATATTTATTTGATTAGTATTAATATGTGAGACCTTCGAAGAAGCCACTCTTAGGAGCTGCTTCCTTCTTCTTTGCAGGCTTGTTGCCAGCACCCGAACTAGACAGTGAAGGAGGAATGCCTTCGCTTGCGGATGAGCGCACCTTATTCTGAATCTTCTCGTTTCTTGCCTGCATAGCAGCCTCATCACGAGCAGAAGAAATATCAGAGTCGTAGTTGTTGGCATTATGGAGCATCTTCCAAACATCATCGGGAATGTCGCCACTCTCCACCTGATCGTGAATTTCATAAATCTGCTTCCACATGTCCTGAGCCTCATCTGGATAGAGTTTGTTCAATCGCTCGATAGACTTTCGCATGTTTGCTGTCACCTTCTCGGTAGCCTCATTCTGCTCGGTCACCGCCTCATTGTGCTCGGTAAGAATCTTGCTCAGCTTCTTGCCGCCTTCTGGATCATCGAGCAGGGCACGAATGTCGATACCCAAGCGAGCCATCGCATCAAATGGGTTGTCTTCCGGATTCTTCTCCATGTCCATAGCCAGAGCAGCCAGCCACTTATGGGTATCGAATACCTTAGACAACGCCTTTCCGCTTTCCTCGTATCTACCCAGTGCATCTGCATCATCGCTGAGTGCCGCATATCGGGATTCCTTATCCTCGAAGTCGATGTCGGCATGACGCTGCTTGAATCGGTCAGAGAAAGCCTTGCGATTAGGGCGGTCCTCCGCTGGCGGAGTCTCAGCCTCAGCAGATTCCATTGACGGTGACTGCTGTCCGCCGCCACCTTCTGCATTCATCTGTTCTAATTCTTCTTTTGTCATATTGTAACTTTTAAAAACTTTTCGGCAAAGATGCGAAAATAATGCAAAAATATTTCCGTGTTTCCATCGTGTTGTTGGAATGAATGGAAACACGGCAAAAAAAATGGGATTTAAGGGTATTTTTGCGCCTATATTATAATAATGTGTAAGAATATATGGCAAAAGCGAGAATATTAACACTTAGCAAGGTGATGCCCAACCATAGCAAGTATGACTCGGTGAAGGCTCGAAAGAGACGGCAGGAGCATAACAAGGATGGGGAATTGCTGACCCGATGCAGGAACGCATGGAATAATCTGAGCGGAGTGCGTGAGACGAGAGCGAGAACCATGCGCTATTGCACGGATGATCAGTGGAGCGACACCATCAGGGTGTATCACCATGGCTACTGGGAGGAGATGAGCGAGCGAACCTATATGGAGAAGCGCAACCAGACCCCGATGAGCAACAACATCATGGTAAGCATCTTGGAGTCTATTACTGGTCTCTATGCCAAGCAGGGAACGGAACCAGTTTGCTTTGCAAGAGATAATGATTCCCGACAACTGAGCGACATGATGAGTGCCACAATGCAATGCAACTGGCAGAATACCGGCATGCAGGATTTGCTGAACCATTTTATCAAGGACTATCTGCAAGGCGGACAGATGTATGCCAGAGAGAGTTGGGAAGACAGGGAACTGGAAATGCCCGATGCGTGGACGGATATGATGGAACCCGACCACATGTTTTTTGAGTGCGGAAGCGACCCACGCCACAACGACATCAGCTTGATAGGCTGTCTGCATGATGTGAGCAGGGAAGATTTGTACCAGAAGTTTGCCCGAAGGGAATACGGACTGAGCGTTACCGACCTGAATGCGATATTCGGTATCAATGACGAAATGGACGATGGCGGTTACGGCTATGAGTTTAACGAGGAGAAGGATTTGAACAACCTGAGCTTTGATTTCTCCAACAAGGGCAAGCACTACCAGAGAGTGATTGAGGTGTGGACCACGGAGACCAAGCCACGGTTGCAGTGTTTCGACCCTATAGCCCAAAACACCAATGATGCGTATTTCAGGGTTGACTTGGAAGATACAGCGATGATTGCCGACCTGAAAAAGAAGAACGAGAAGCGCAAGCAGCAGTATGACGAACTGGGCATACCTGAAGACGAGCGAGCCTACATTACATCGGAAGAGATAGCCGATAAGTACTGGTACTACACCTTCATGGCTCCTGACGGAACGATTCTGAGTCAGGGAGAATCACCCTACGATTTCAAGAGTCACCCTTTCACCGTGAAACTCTATCCGTACATCAACGGAGAGATTCATCCGTTTATGACGAACGTGATAGACCAGCAGAGATACATCAACCGCCTGATTGTGATGAACGACATGAGCATCAGAAGCAGTTTCAAGGGATTCAAGATGATTCCGACCACGGTATTGGGCGGCAAGAGTCCAAGGGAGTTCATGGAGGAAGCCATCGAATACGACGGATGGATTTTCTATACGCCTAAGCGCACTATGCCGAACGTGAAGCCAGAGGTTATCACATCGAATGCCGTGAATATCGGAACCAACGAACTCTTGCAGATAGAGCTGAATCTGATTCGGGAGGTTACCAACGTGAGCGGTGCCTTGCAGGGCAAGACTCCTTCGGCAGGAACTTCGGCGGCTAGATACGCACAGGAAAGCCAGAATGCCACTACATCTTTATATACCATCTTATCGGACATGGAGATATTCACGGAGAAGCTGGCTATGAAGAAGTGTTCTATCATTCAGCAGTATTACGAAGACGGCAGAAAGATATTCAACAAGGACGGTTTGACTAACTACCTTTACGACCGACTTTCTGCAAGAGACATCCACTTTAAGATCAGCATCAAGAATGCAGCGGCTACGGCGGCATACAACACCATACAGAATGACGATTTGAAGGAGTTGCTCGAAATGGGTGCCATCAACCTGATTCAGTATCTGCAGAACGTGAACAAACCATACGCCGATAAGTTGCTTGCCAGCGTTCAGCAGCAGCAGGAACAGCTTGAACAGATGTATCAGCAACAGCAGGCGATTGCCCAGCAGCAGGGCGGCGGAATGGTAGAGAACGGAATCGTGCAGGGAGCCGACCAGAATGCCGTGGCACAGGCGATGAACTTGAACAATAATTATTATCAATCAGCATAAGGTATGGAAGAAACAAAGTTGATAACAATCAGTCTAGAATCCGTAGAAGGAGACGTGATGAAGCAGGTTTCAGCAATAGCCAAGAGGCAGAACGACAAGGCAGGAAACACGCTGTTTGCCAATACCACCCTGTCGAGCGCAGAGAAGGCGGTGATGAAACAATATATTGTTGCGGCGGCGCACAGCTTTGCAGGCGAGGTAGCCCCCATCGTGAAGACCTACATTGATGATTCATTGCCGGTATCAGTTACCTTTAACGTAACCCGGTTGAACGATGGACACAGGAAAGCCTTTGAGAGTTGCTTCAGGGGATATGTGAACGCCTATACCACCTACATGATACTGGTATTGAGCGGAACGGAACAGGCTAAGGTGTATGCCGATGATATGAGCATGCACATGAATGCAGCCATTAAACTGGCATTCGACAAAACGCCTCCTTCCCATTCGCCGAAGACATTGAAGGATATGACAGGCTCGATAGAGGACGAGCCGCAGTTAGAAACCATTAAACAAGAATAAGCTATGATTATAAAATTCCAGATTATCAAATCGGTAGTGATTGAAGCGGTTAAGGCTACAACCTACCTGAAAGCAAAGGTGGATAGCGCAGCCGATGAGAAGGCGGTGAAGATAGGCTTCAACGAGGCGGCAGGCGATGATGAGGTTCACGAAAGTACGCTGACCCACGATTTCCAGACCGCACTGGAGATTGTGAAGACCCTGCTTGCCGAGTATCTTGTGCCAACTACACAGAGCGTGGGCGACAACATCATCTATTACAACGACAAGGACGATGATATTGTGGAGTTCGTGCTGAATGCCTCTCGCAGATGCAGCGGAACCCTGACTGATACGCTCGCACGACTGGTGGCAAAGTATGTGGAAGACTACATGACCTACCAGTGGTGGACCAAGACCACCAACCTGAAGCAGGCGGAAATCTATCAGACTTCCCTTGCGCTTGATGAGCAGAGCATCAGAAGATGTTTCGTATTGCGTGGTCCAACATTGCCAACCATCCCTTATACACAGAATCTGACGGCTAAGGTAGATGGCAGCGAGGAAAACGGAGCCATCACCATTGCACTGGAGGATAAGGAGGAGATCCTTTCCTACTCCATCGACAGCGGAGCCATTGATGATATTGAGGCACGGAGCGACGACCCAAGCATCTTGGAGATTCTGAGAACGCCAGAGCCTTATACCTTCTCGCTGAACCCGGTAAACACTGGTGTGGCAACTGTCACCCTATTCTCACGGCATAGCGATGATTTGAAGGTGAAGGTGGAAGTAACCGTAGCAAAGGAGGTGTAAGATGGAATTCAACGCATTACACCCTACGTATATTATCCGTGAGAGAGGATGGAAGCCAGAGCCGAATCCTTTCCTGCCCCGTCCGCCACGACCTGCCACCTACTATGAGGATAAGCATATCTTTATCTATGCCAACCAGCTCTGGTACGACATTGATGCAACGACCAATATGCTGGGCAGGGCAAGACGAGGCAACCAGACCAATCAGGAGGAAATCATCCCGACCAGCGAGAACGATCAGGAGCGACCGCTGTTCTATAGATGGTTCGACAAGTATCTGAAAAAGGTGGAAGGAACCCTGTCTGCCTACGTGATGAAACCAAGGGGCGTGGTTAGAGACAACGCCTTGAAGGAATGGGAAGAGAAGGAGCTTTGGCTGAGAATGCCCGACAGTTGGGATGATGCCCGATATGACGGACTGGTGCAGGCTATCCACAGCTACATATCCACCGGGGCACTATATGAGTACTTTATGCTTACCCTGACGAGCAAGGACCCACTGACCGTGGATAAGGCTCAGCAGCTGGAGGATGAGGAACTGGAGATTATTGATGCGGCGAACGCAACCAAGCCTGGGAGCTTGATTCATTCGCCCAAACCATTTGGATAAGGAGGCAGAATTATGGGAGAATTTGACAATATCAAGACCGTATCGGAGATTATGCACGACAAGCGTGAGAAGGCGAAGAAGATTCTGCCAGTGAGCAAGAGCGCACAGAAAGAGTATATACGTGACTTCCTTGCGAGGAATCAGGAGAAGTTTGAGGAGTGCATGAACGAGTTGGCTCAATACGACCCCAAAACATACGTTACCATCTATGCCCAACTTACCAAGCACATGATACCAAAGCAGAGCGAGATGAGCGTAACCCACGGACTTGACGAAGACTTCAAGCAGTTGGCTGCCATGGGAAGAACCAAGACAGACAACAACGCCTTGGACGTTACCACGATGCCACAGATTATGGATGCGGATTTTGAGGAGATTAAAGAGTTAGGCGATGGCACAAGTTAGAGAAATAGATATAGACGAACTCGTTGCCGAGAACAGACGGCGATATGATGATATTTATGGACCATACGACCCATGGACAGGCGAAAACTGCTATGATTTCGAGCATAGAGAGCTACTGGAATTGCCAGACTTCATGATTCCGAAGATGTGGGTTCCCAAGGAATGTATGCGTACCTTATTATATAGGGGACTGAAACAGCTTGGCAGTCTGAAGGAGTACATTATCCGAGTATGGAGGAAGGAGTATAACGAGAAGAGCTACTACACCAAGCAGCTGATTATGGTGCTTACCTTTGAGATTATGAAGGTGAGGTTTACGGAAGACCCAGAGTTTGCCCTTTATGCTACCGACAAGATTGAGGATAAGGTGACGGGTAACATGATTCCGTTTAAGCTGAACTATCCACAAAGATTGCTTCTGAGGATATTCGAGGATTTGCGAACCAACAAGAAGGCTATCAGAGTGGTGATACTGAAAGCTCGCCAGTGGGGAGGCTCTACCCTGACCCAGCTTTACATTAAGTGGCTACAGGATTTCCGCAGGGATGGATGGAATGCCATTGTGCTTGCGCAGCAGAAGAACACCGCCAAGAAGATTAAGGCGATGTACAGAAAGGCTTTGGAGCATCAGCCGGGCTGGACCATCGGATGCCCCGGTGCCAAGCTACAATTCTCGCCTTACGAGAATTCGCCTGACGATTTTCAGGTTACAGACGGCATGAGGGCTATCAGAAGAAGTACGCTGACCGTAGCATCTTTCGAGAACTTCGATTCCGTGCGTGGTAGCAACTTCCACTGTGCCCACTATTCGGAGGTGGCATACTGGAAGAAGACTCCAGAGCATGATCCTGAGGGTGTGATTTCGTCTATTTCGGGTGGTATCAGAAATCAGGAGGACAACTTGGAGGTGTTTGAGAGCACTGGCAAGGGTAATTCGGGATTCTTCTACGACAAGTGCCAGTTGGCGATGGACCCTAAGAACAACGATGCCTACGCCTTCCTCTTTATTCCTTGTTTCTTTATTGAGCATGACATGGAGGAGGTGAAGAACGAGCGTGCCTTTGCCAGATGGCTATTGGAGAACAGAGACAAGAGCACAAACCCGAAGGGATACCGAGAGACTGGCAAGTTCTTTTGGCGCATGTGGGAGAAGGGAGCCTGCTTTCAGGCTATCGAATGGTATAGAAACTTTAGAAACAAGTTTACCACGCATTCCTTCTGTGCTACCGAGGCACCAGTGGACGAGGAGGATGCTTTCAGAAACTCTGGTAATCTGGTGTTCAATCCGTATAGCATTGATGATTTGCAGAAGAAATACAAGTGCGACCCACTCTATACGGCTGACATCATCATTGACGGAAACAAGAACGAGGGAACCATCAGCAAATCGAAGATTAGCATCAGAACAGATGGCGATGGTGACTTGAAGATTTGGGCGGTTCCGAATGTTCTGCAGGTTGAGAACAGATACTTGGTGAGTGTGGATATTGGTGGTAAGAGTACTACATCTGACTATACCGTCATGACCGTGATAGACAGATTCGGCATGATTCCAACCATCAAGGGTAAACCGAGAGTGGTGGCAAGATGGCGTGGACATGTGCGCCACGATAAGCTGGCATGGATGGCAGCGGCATTGGCGCATTACTATGATGATGCCTTGCTGGTGATAGAGAGCAATACCGCCGACCGAGAGAAGAACAACAACACGGAAGGCGACCACTTCGGAAGTATCTTGAACGAGATTGCCGATTACTATGATAACCTGTATCAGCGCACCACAAGTCCGGAAGACGTGAGCGATGATGTGCTTGCCAAGTACGGATTCCAGACCAACAAGCTGACCAAGGGTTGGGTGATTGATAATCTGGAGCAGTTTGTGGATGATATGCTCTGGGATGAGCCAGACAAGGAAATGTATCATGAGCTGAGAATCTACGAGCGTCATGATGATGGCAGTCTTGGAAATATCGTGGGTAACGGAAACCATGATGATGTGCTGATGAGTACGGCGATTGGTCTATGGGTGAGTGCCAACGACATGGAGAAGCCTAAGTGGAAACAGAAGGAAAGAAGAGATAGCGGAGGCGACGGTGTGCATTCCGTTGCTAAGATATAAAAGCAATCCCCACCCAGTTTCACAACTAAGTGGGGATTTTTAAATTACATTGAACACAAACTAAAATCTACTACAACTAACAATAAACAGAAAAAACTTATATCAGCTTATCAATATATTTATCCAAATCCTTTTCGTACCAGACCAGTTCAGTACTACCCTTTCGCTTCTTTCCTTTCGGGAGTTTGCCAGCCTTCACCAGTCTATCAAATGTAGCCCTTGATACCTGTACGTACTCGCATGCAGCCGTTTTATTGATAGGCTCATCCTTGTTGGCGATTTGGTGAAGGAACTTCAACATCATCGAGTTCTGTTGTTTGTTGGTCAAACAACGCCCCGATTGAATGCGCTCGTGGAACTCCATCAAGAGAGAGTCAATCATCTGTAGTTCTTCGCTAATCTTTCCCATACGCTAGCACTTTTTGTTGTGGTACCAGAGAATGAAGCCGATTCCGCAGACTACTACCATGAAGAGAAAGGCGATATAGCATCTTCCCAGTGTCATAAGCCGCTGCTCGCCTTTCGTAAGCGTCCGCTCGCATGGAACAGGAACGGTAATAGAATCATGCTTGAAGATGGTATCAAGCTTCACTTTATATATGTTTCTGTATCGGTCACGATAGGCTATCTTGCTAATCACCACCGTATCGCCATTCTGGAATACATATACGGAATCCTTCACATATATGCTATCCGTCTTGGCTACGGTATCTTTACGGACCACATATTCCGTATGATATTCGGGAACCTTGATGTACTCCTTGGTCTTGCAGCCGCCCAAAAGCAGTACGATCAGAAAACCTACGATAATCGTCAGAATCGTGCTTATCCAAGCCTCTTTGTTATACCATTTCATAATAATACCTTTTTACATATTTGAAACCAGTTCTTTCTATCATCAATGCCGTTCAAGCCGCCATTGACTTTCTTGGTGATTTTTACAATATCATCCTTGTCGGCGAGTTCATTCAGCCCATGAGTGAACCACCACCACATGGCACTTTTCACGGAACCATTCTGCCCTTCCAACAGTTCTGGATTGCTCATGATGTCGCCCTTGCAATACCCAGAGTTTTGGTAACTCTGGTAGTTTGCTCTACCGGTAAGCATGAGGAAGCCACGACCCCGATATTTCCAGCCATCACCCTTCTTGGTGTTTCCAAGCATCTTAGCCAAGCTGCCCTTGTCGTATTTTAAGAAATAGTTTACCTTTCCCTGCTCCTTCATAAACTTGAAACCAGCGGTTTCGTGACAGCATTGAGCGATAAAGTGGCACATTCTTAAAGGAGTGTTAATCTCGAAGGTATCAGCCCAGGCATTGATGTAGTGCAGGTATCTATCTACCCTTCCTGCATCTGGCAGAATCTCCAGCATCTGTTTTCTCGTTACCTTCATGCCTTACCCTCCTTCTCTTTTTCCTGTTCTTTCATAATCTCGGCAAAAGCCCTAGCCAAATCTTCTTTGTTTTCGAGGAGTATGCTTACCGTCTTCTCCTGCTTTCGGATTTCAGCCTTCTGCCAACTCTTTTCCCGAATACTTACGAACTCGCAGAACACGCAATATCCTGCCCAAATCATTGAGAAAACAGGGAATGGCAGTACGATGCAGGCAATCAGGTCGATGCACACCGCAGCCATGAAGGGAGAGAAATACTTTCTTGCCTTATCGCATGTTTTCTTGAACCCTGTGCTTGTGGTAGCCTCACCGTTCTCCTTTGCCTTCTTGATGCCGAAGAACAAATCTACACCCATAGAAACAACAAGAGCACCCATACAGATGGCAATTATCAACGCCGTCATGTATAGGTGCTCATGTAAAAATGTATGAATAATTTCCGTCATATACCATTAATATTGATTAATGGCTACAAAGATAGGGGCTTTTTCAAAACGTTCTTCCGTGTTTCCATCTAACTGTTCATATACCACCAAATTTTATCGGTGGGATGGTTCGTTGACTCGTCGCAGAGGAAGCTGACCGCCAGTTCTGATACCCTTTTCTTCAATGTTTCCTTGCTTCGGGACCACTTGCCGAGCAAATCAATGTTCTCGGCGTACATCTTATTCATGGTCACGGCAAAGTCCCACATCGTGTAATCGGGAATCATCAACGCCTGCCTTTTGTATTCTTCCTTCATTTCCTCGTAATCGAAGAATGGCGCATATTCCTTGGTAATATCGTCCTTGAAGTAGTAGATGTTGGCGATACAAGCTCTGCCCAGCTTCTCATCGAAGTGGTGTCTTCTCTCCATCCAGTAGATGATGTTTCTCTGAACAATCTGCTCTTCTTCTTCCGAGAAGCCGCACTCATCGTTTCGTAGCATGCGGTAAGCCACATCTGCTACGTGTAAAAGCGATTTTGATAAATCCATAGGCATATAATATTAATGTAAAAATAATAAATACATGGTGCGTCTCCAGTTGGTCTGGAGTGATGAGCCAGTGCCGATAATACAACCTGATGGCATTGACGCCAATGAAATAGAAGAATGGGATGCGGAAAATCCAGCAGTACTTAAAGAAGAAACTCACAGGAATCATGCAGAGAGGCATATAAATATATGCCAGAAAGTAAATCCATATGATGCAGCCTCCGTTGCTGGCTGTATCAAGTATTGCAGGTCTGGGGTAATGCCCATAGTCCCATACGCCATACCAATGCCACAACATCAGTGGTATCGGTGCCCACTTTGAAAGTAGTTCATAGAACTTCCAAATCTTGCGGCTTACCAAGCCGTTTAAAACCATTTGTCGCTCCTCATCTGAGAGAGCATCGTCTTCTTTTTGTTTCATACAAATAAAATTTTATGTTAAACGCCTGAATTTAGTTGCTGTTTCTTAGAAATAGTATGCTAAATCTTATAATTCGGTGCAAAGTTAAGAAAAATCTCGCACAAAACAAGGAAAAATGTGCAAAATCTTAAAATATATTATTAATTTGGACGTTTTCTAGATAATAAGTATCTTTGCACCTGTATTTCAACAACATAAATGTAAGGTGTGCGTATGACAAAGACAGACTTTAGCTTAACGGCAAGGCAGAGGGAAGACATTATGAAGGCTTACTGTGATGTGGCGAATACCTGCCACTCGCAGAAGGAGGCATATATGAAGGTGGCTGCCCATCCTGCCCCGAGATATTATGTTAGCCCCAAGCAGGCGTTTGAGCGGCTGAGAAGGATGGTGGTAGGCGATTTCACCGTGGTGGATGCCATGACGGAACCGAGAAGGCGAATGTACTATTCGCTTTTCGATAGGCTACAGAAGGTATCTCAGCGCAAGGAGTTCATCGGGGAGTCTCTGCATTCCATCTGTCAGTTTCTGGTGGGGGAACCTGCTCCAGAGTTCTTCCTTTCGCCTGAATCGGTGCAGTATATATTTAATAAGTGCAAGCGATATGGTAAGGATTTCAGAGATAACAAGTAAGCCAGACTTTGGATTGAAGGCTGCAATCTCCATCCTCTGCATCGTTCTGTTGCCCTGGCATGTGGGTTTCAGTCCGGCACTTCCCTTGAAGAACCATATCATCTACAGTTTCTTTCATGTCAACGTGTTTCATCTTGCCGTGAACCTGCTGGTTCTTTGGCAGATCAAGAACAGACTCACACCTGTTAAGGCTTTCATGGTAGCCGTGGCTGCCAGTATGCTGCCTATGTACGTAAGCGAGCCAACGATGGGCTTGTCTGGTTTTCTATTCGCTCAGTTCGGTATTCTTTGGGGACGGACGGGGCGATGGAAGGAGGCGGCAAAGAAAGCTATGCCGTTCATATTATTCACGATGCTGCTGAACAATGTGAACGGATTGCTCCATTTATACGCATTTTCCATTGGCTATATAATTGAATATCTTTCCAAGAAGGCGGCGGCTCGTAGAGAGTAGCCGCCTTCGGCTTATAGGGAAATCCAAATCATCAAATATACTTGTATATAGGCTTGCCCGAATATACCGCCTTTACCGTATGGATTTTCGAGTTTTTGCTATCCGTTATATAAGATTCAATATGAACTTGCTGGTTTTGTTCTTGAAACTCGATGTATGACAATTCTTCCCCTATGGAAGAACCATAGACTTCATAGCCATCATCTGTAGTAAAATGAGTGCCATCCCAATCATACCCCCAAATATGTGTGGCTAAGTATCTTCTGCTTTCTACCTTCTTATATAATGTTACATGCAAACCAGAACTATTTGACAAGTCATTATGACCTACTTTCAATTCACAATTTTCAATCTCTAATCTATACATGTTTGAATATACAGACAATCCGATGCAAACACCCTGCTCGTTCTTATAGATTCTTATACTATCAATATCATAAGTTCTTCCGTTATAAGACATCTGATTGATGAGATTAGCAGTACTTACATCATCTCCATCATCGCTACTACATGCACATAGTGACATAATAGCTACCATAATAAATAATAATTTCTTCATAAATAAAATTGTTAAAGCGTTTATTTTGAGTACAAAAGTAGGGAAAATATCAATAGGTTGTATCTATAAAGTGCATTTTTCTTCATAGTTTAGACAGAAACAAAATAAGGTGGAATACTATACGCACCCACCTTATTATACTATAAAGCCTTGAATTTTCTAAAATTCCATATTACGCATGAGTGCTCTTCTGTTTTGCACTCTTACCAAGGAGCCAGCGAAGGCATCGGATGCCTTGAAGTCTGACAAGTTGTACTTGAACGTAAAAAAAGCCCATGGTTTCCCGCCGACGCTCTCCAGCTTGCACCAGTTAACGGCGTTATTGCTAGCCCATATCTCTAGACTGAGCTTGCCATCTGCTGACTTTTTGAGGTGACGAATCTGTCTGAGACTCTTCAGAATCATCGAACCAGTGAACTTCAATGGTCTTGTGATGAGATAACCACTGTAAAGATTCTCATCATCAATGGCAGCAGGCTTGTCAGTAAGAGAATAAACGTTGCCCTCTGTATCTTGAATCAAGTTATCCGGGTAATCGTTTACAATAGCCTGTGCCTCAATTCCGCTATTATCCATCGCAAAGGTCTGGTCAACCGTATTGTATATGTACTGGTACGACTTTCCCTTTGCATAGATTCGAAGCAACGACTCATTGTAGTCATAGGCAATCATGCAATCTCGTAAGAACCTGCTTAAAGCCCCATCATCAAGGGTTCTCAAATCGCTTGGCTGATAGCCACTCATTTTATTGCTCATGAAAGCGACACTTCCTCCCGATGTTGCCATCAAGCCCTTCATGCCGGTGAAGAACACCATGTTTCCTGTAGGAACAAATGGTGAGTTCTCACTGCATACCTCTCTGGAGATAGGATAAGAAGCAGAGTACAATCCTTCGGCATTGACGCTCATGCCATAGATGCCTTCACTTGTGAAAACGAGCAGTGGATATTGACCGAACTGTCCTGTGCTTACGGCTTCGGTGTTTGAAACAATGCCATAAATCTTACCTGTGCCCACGGTGTTATCGCCCGATGCCTCGAAAACGAATGGGTTGTTAACGTTTGAGGTGTATATCTGAGAGTTCAAATCCTCATAGTCGTTTGCGCTCTCAACCAGTTTGGCAAATTCTGCATCTGTTATATCCTTAAATTCCGCATCGCCTTCCTTGGAAGGAAGATTTGTAAATGAATACGAGCCATTAAGCATAGGATGCTCCATTAAATGGATTCTCAGATACTTTCCTCTCTTAAACAAGATTATTTCACGTGCATTTGTGTCTGGATAGAAGATCCATCCTCGAAGGAATGAATCATTCATTGTGGCTCCACAAGATACCCATTTGTCGCAAGTATCAGTAACAATATGGGTGTAAATCATATAAGCCTCATCTTTGTTCGCATCAACTTCTCTTCCGACAAAGTAGCTGAATCCTTCAAATGGATAACGCTTAGCACCTACCAAATTCAATCTCTTGTTGTACGTAAACAACTTGTCGGCAGACATTCTTGCCCACCCGTAGTAATCATCAACTCCAAGTTGAGACTGTGTTGTCAAATTGCTAACAACGTTACCTTTGATGAGGCTGCGCTTTTCTCCAAAGCGTCTAGTTACCGTACAGTGATAGTCGCCATCTACTTCATCATCACCAATACCTACAGAAAACAACTTATAGAACTGACTTTTATGTACGAGTTCATCCTTGATTTCTATATCAGACTTGTATGTTGGCTGTATTTCGTCATGAACTTGGATTGTTTTCCCATTAAAACCCTTCTGGTCGTAATTGAAAACACTCTCAGAATATCCCTTGAAACCAAAATTTGCAAAAGGAGTCATGTAAGTTGTGTTTGGGCTTACAAACTTCCAATCTCCATTAAGGTTGAAAGGAGTTATCTGATCAGAAGCGAACACAACAATATCCTTCACAATGTCGCTCCAATCAGAACTAATCGGCTTGAATCTAAAAAGAAGCTCACTATATTCTATGAAATAGAACAAGCTATTTGTACCTTTTACCTGATTCAAATCCTGGAACGTATGAGTCTTATTGTTGTAATCTGCAGAACCGAATCGGCAATTTCTGTTGATGGTTGGATAGCAAATAATTGGATTCGTAATCTTTGCATACGAGCCATCAAACAATCTGAACGCACATCTTATAAAGAAAGGGAATGCGAACATATTCTTTTCCTTCACCCAGTTGATTGCCTGCGCAACATGTCCCTGCACCGTATTCTGGAAACTTATCTCATGAGAACCATCAGAAGCACTTTTTATCGTAAAGCTGGTGTATGGTCCCTGCGAATAATCGCCAGTAGGTCTGTTACCTCCTGCCTTGATAAACTTTCCGTTAATATCATAATAGGTATCATCAGAAACACGGTAATCATAATCATTTGAAATATTCATGAGTGTTCTCGTTCTTTCATCCTGCTGGTAATCATCTGTAGGCTTGCTGAACGAAAAGTTGCATACCAAATTCGGAAGAGAATATCCTAGCACCTTATAGGATTTACCTTTGAACAAATAATAGCACAAGCCTTTGTCTGTTGCACAAACCAATGTGTTCGCATTACTCTTGATGTCAAGAAGCTTGGCTCCCAGCTCAACGGTCTGAACCAATCTATCTGCTACATTACCACTCTTAAAGCCTATGTATAGCTTCAAGGTATAGCTTCCGTTCTGATCATCCTCGATGTAGGTTACGAGGTTTCTGTAATCAGCCTGCTTGTGGCAATACACGAGCTTTCCCTCTACAGGATTGTCGCCAGTGATGCAGACTGGCTTCTGGATAGGGACCATTTCGCCATTGCGATAAACGAATCCTACTGATTCCATCAACTCTCCGTCTTCTGAAATCATGTCACTTGGTATGTTAGTCATACCCTTGCTGAAACTCAAAGTTGTTGTTTCACAATTTAATTCCATTGTTTGTTATGAATTAATGATTTATACTTGTTACTCACCAAGAAGTTTTGCCAACAAGTCTTCAAACTTGTCTTCGTACCATGAAGGCTGAGTTTCCTTCGGGTTGTTTGGTGATACTTGATTCTCGCCGAAAGCCTCTCCTTTTGGAGTGATTGCCTTGAAGGTCTTTACTTTTCCTTTAGACGATGTTCGTGTCTTCTCTTCAAGAAAGCCTTCCTTGATGGCAAGCTTGTTGAATGCCTGCGCTGAGATACCGGCACTGCAAGACTTCAAGAGCTCGCTAGCTGACTTCAATATACCCTTGCTTGATACGTAGTCGGGTGTCGGGAGACCTAGAGGGTCTGTAACGGACTTCAACATCTTTAGCTTACTCGCCTCGTTAAGGTTGAGGAACTTGGATGCGAAGTCTATGACCTTCAACTTATCTTCGAGGAGTGAAGTCTGCTTGGTTGCTACTTTCTCGCACTCGATAAAGTACTTTCGTGCCATTCTTCCCTTCTCGTTGTTCTCGACCATGGACAACTCCTTTGCCATGTCGATGGAAAGGGCATACTCTTTGCGAACCGTAGCACCATTGTCTCGCTTGACAATTTTGTCAAATGAGCAATAGTCTTGGTTCTCAACGAATCCATATTGCTCAATACGCTGCTTGATCCAAGTAGCGAACTCACGCTTGTTGCCCAAGAACTCATGGAGTTCTCTTGCGTTGACGGCTTTCTGTCCGTCCTTCTCTGTAATCTTGATAATCTCTTCCATTGCTAAATTAATTGTTTGTATGCCCACCCGGTTATTAAGCTGAGTGGGGGATTGTAGTTACTCACCTAAGAGGATATTAAGGAGTTGCTGAAATTTATCAACATACCACTTCGGCTGCGTCTCATTCAGATTGTGCTCATCGTTTCGGTTCTCTCCGAACTGCAATCCCTTTTGAGTTATGTTCTTGAAAGATTTCTGCTTACCCTTGGAGTCGGTGCGATAAAGCGTTTCCAGATAACCATTCGCCTCTGCAAGCTTATTGAAAGCTTGTGAAGATATTCCTGTTTTATTCTGTCTCAACAGGTCTCTAGCTGACATAAGAGCACCATCACTTTTAATGTCTTCTGGTACTGGCAAGCCCAATGGAGCTGCTACTTTCTTTGTCAGATTGAGTGTTGCTGCATTACTTAGATTGAACAGTCTTTTCATGCCTTCAACCCAAACCATTCCTGCTCTAGCCTCATCTTCCTTATTGCTTATGTGGCGAGGTGTGGCATTACCAGTTTCCAGATCTTCCCAACGATTAATAATCTTCTCTCGAAGTAGAGCATCATAGCCACTGGCGAGAATTAAACAGCCTTTCTTGGTGAGCTGATAGCAACGCTGTTCTCGGTTTGCCTTGTCCTTATAAGAGGTCTGTCCAAAATTGGACGCATCTACTCCTTGTGTTAACAAAGCATCAATATCACGCAACACATGTTGATGCTGTTTACCTGTAACCTCGGCTATCTCTAGCGAGGTCATTGTCTCTTTCTTAATAATCTCTTCCATTGCTAAATTATTTGTTTGTATTGTTACTTATCGAAATTGTCAATAGCCCATTCCACAAAGTGCCACACACCTATAGTAAGAATGATTGCGGTAATACTTCTTTCGTTGATGTCAAATACTCGAAGTATTCCATATAATATCACCACACTGACACCGAGTTTCACTAAGGTGTTAAATATTTCATCTAGCATAACTATTCTTTGTTTTCTCTGTCTGCCATATCACCGCCAAGAACATCCTTGATTTTCTTTTCGATGTACTCATCAGAAGTGCTCTCCTTTATTAGAGCATCAACATCTGGTAATTCTGCATCTACCTTGTCTGCTTGCATTTTTGAGGTAAGCATACCCATTACCAGTTTCACCCAAGGGCTATTAGCCATGTTTGCCAATGAATCCTTTTTGATTTCATATGCTTTCTTCAACTCTCCGTTATCACGGAAATATCTGAGCACTTCCGTTAATGCAACGACAAAGTTCTTGTCTAGCATCGGGTTACTCTTTGCCTCTTCTAGTCTCAACATCAAGAAGAGTAATGATGAATGTAAGTCTGTTTTGTTCATAATTAATCCTTTCTTCTACGATTCTTGATATGTAATGCTAAAGCGCAAAACGACAACAATAGCACTAATAATTGTCCTGTTTCCATATTACTTTTCCTCCATTATTTTTTTGCTAATCTAACCTTTATACGCTACTTATATAAAATTGTTACTCTTCTACTTTTATCTACCTTCAATATAGCTTCTTCTGCTTTATCAATCGAAGAAAATAAATATGTTGGGCAAAGGTTATATGCACCATAATCCCAATAATGGATAAGTCCAAATAACAATGAATGTCTCTTATCTACACGATAAGCAAGGATTGGATTATCCTGAGAATCGTAATGTATGCCTTTTATAGCCTTGCTTTTACGATACATATCTACTATTCTATATGTTGCCATAGCTATTCTTCTTTAAGTTCGACTGGCTCATCCTCCGAAGTAAGTTCTCTTCCGATGAGTTTCTTAATACTGCCCTTTGGAAGATGAAATATAGAGTAACCAATCCAATAGTCTCCAACTCTAAATGGCTCTGTTCGTGAGATTAATTCCTCACCGATTTTATCAACTGCCACCCATGCCATAATCAATCCTCCAACTCTTTAAGTGCCAAGACCAACTCATTTTGAATATGAATTGCAGTGCCTTCACTTATTTTTATACTTTTAGTTCCTAATATCTTAGAAACATTATTAATATGAATTATCGCTTTTTCTTTACTCATTGCTTATCCTCCTTATTTTTATAAAAGTCTGGAACTCTATTAACTTCCCACCAAGACATTCCTTCATCTCCATAAGACACTATCCATACTGGTTCGTTAGTGTCTTTATCTCGACAATACACTGTACCTTCAACCTCCTCCTGCATAAAGATAGAATCTACTTCAAAATCTAAGCTCTCTAGAGTAGTATAGACTTTACAAGACTCGCTTCTTTCTCCACCATAAAGTCTGACAAAAGATTCTTCATCGTTTATTAAGTCTATTTTTAGTATTTCTAGATTATTCTTTTTAACAATCTCCAAAATAGACTCTTTAACATTAATCTTACTCATATTATAACTTCAATAAGTCTTCGACATCAATATAATCAATACCAAAATTCTCAGCACATTTCTTGTCTGAATCAGAAAAATCTCCAGGCTTGCCACTAGCATCACCAATCATTATTGCATTTTCCTTAGACAATTTTTTAGACCAAAAATGCTCTAACATACCAGTGTTTGGCTTACGCATCGGATTGTCTTTATCCGCAGAATCGCAATAAATACTATCTACCTTAACTTTAAGAGCAGTTAAGTAGAATCGTACAAATACCATTACACCTTCAAGTTTTGCCTCAAAATCTTCCTTAGAAACATATTTTGGTATTCCACCTTGATTTGTAACGATGTAAACATACTCCAACTTCGGAAACATTTTCTCTATTTTGTCAAGAACCTCGTTTCTAAAGGTGTAGTCATTAATATTTACAGGAAACGTATTCCCTGATGCAGTTTTAATTAAAGTACCATCCAAATCTATAAATAGTACCTTTTTTTTATTATAATCCATATTCTCTACTTTTTACCATCTTCTTGTTGCAGAAGATAATGATTAATAACTCAGTTAACAGCAACCGCAATGGTCATTAGTCCAACTCTGATAGAATTTTTTACTTCCACCACAGCCACCCTGTTTCCAATATCCGAATACTCTAATAGTCTTTGGAGTATCAACCCACAACAAAAGACCTCTATCTGAATTTTCAAACTGAATCTTCTCTAAGAAATGATTAAACCAAATCGTAAACAACTTTTTCTTCTTAAAGCGACTATATTTTTTATTAAAGTCATCTTTGTCTAAATTGTAATAGCTAAATCTCATATTTTCTCTTCTTTTTACCCTCTCCCTTTTACAGGAGAGGGTGGTTAGTTAATCTTCTACCTCCTTTACAAAAACATCACAACCATTAAGAGGTGACTCGTCATATTCTTTAGCCTCACACTCAATAGCTTCACGAATAGCTCTTCTCAATGACATTTCAGACTCATTAATTTCGCCTTTTACTATTACTAAAAACATTTTTTCTTCCATATTACTTATATTTATATCCCATGAGGGATGGTTAATAACTAAAGCTCATCAAACTCTTTCTGAATGCTATTTAAAGCCTTTTTTATAGCATTCTTTATGTCGGTAGATTCTTTTGGTGCATAATTGTCTATATCTATTAGAGCACACCCCAATCTACTGTCATTAGCACTCATGCCATTACAATATCTTTCAATAACAACTTTGTAAGATTCAATAAAGTTGTTTAACTTGTTAGCTCTAGATAATTTTTCTTCTGTCATATTCTATCTATTTATATCCAATAAGGATGGTTGATTACTCGGCTACTTCAACGAACTTTCCGTTTTTAAGTTGATACCAAGTATCAGCTTTGATATTCTCTCCATCAACGTACTCAGTCTTAACACATACTGGAACATCACGTTTCTTTTCATCGCTCCATTTCTATTCTGCTAACGTTATCCATGAGCATACCTTTGCTTTTGCTATTGACCTGTTGCCAGCACACATGATAACGGAATCTTCTCCTGTGCTATCAATCTGAGCAGAGTCACCGCTAGAACCAATCTGAGCAGAGTCACCGCTAGAACCAATCTGAGCAGAGTAACCGCTAGAACCAATCTTAGCAGAGTCACCGCTAGAACCAATCTTAGCAGAGTAGCCCGATGAGCCAATCTGTTTTCTTCGGTCTCCGTTGTCGTTCAACTCACCATCTGTCTTAACTTTAGATGGTGATGTAATATCTTTCAGCCACTCGACACCGATATTAATGATGTCTGCCAGCTTCAACTCAGCCTTAATCTTGATATGTGAAGAACATACCTTTGTTGACTTTTCTTCTTCGTCAATCTTGCCAGACTGCTCTACCTCGGCAAAGCGAGAGTTTAGCATATCGTAGTAGTCCCATACTTCCAAAGGAGACTTGCAAGCGTGAAAACCTCGGTTACAACACTTGATTTCTCCGTCCATATCGTACTCTTTTCCAACTTCGTACTGGAAATCACGGCATTTCATATCCTTGTCAAAGCCTTTGTACGATTTTATCACTTTTTCATTCATGTTATATCTATTTATGGCCGAAGGCGTTAAACATCAAATCTTTCTGTCTTGATGAGATATTATCTCACACTCATTTCCTCTGCTATTCCAATAACCACATTGGTAACACTTTCTTCCATAGAAAGGACAATGGTGGTTTATTTGTGTTGCGTATGCTCATACGCTTTACTCCTTAACTTCTTTAAAGATTATGCTCTTGCCATCTGAACGGTTAAACTTACTACAGTTATACTCAGACATGCACGGATAGCCTTCTTCTTGTATATAAAAGAAGCAGCCTTCGCAACTATTCTTTTCTACAGCTTCAATAGTAATGTTTACTCTTTCTCCAATTTTAAGCTCTTTCATTGTTCACCTCCTTCCTTTTTGAATAAATCATCAATATAAAGCCACTCTTCTATAGGCATTTTCTCAACAAATCCTTTCCAAGACTTGAATTCTTTTACTTGGGCTAATGAATAAAAGTTGCCAACACTATAGTGTAACAATATCCATTCATCATACCCTTCTGGTTCTTTGTTTACTTGATGCCACAAGTTCTTCAAGAACTCTTCTTGCATCCACTTAGCACCAAGGCTGATGGCTTCTTTGATGTCACCTTCATAAAACATTTCTTCTTCGTCATCATTGTCGAATACTACATCTGTACCATTACCAAAGTATCTATCTTCGTAGATTTCTTCCTTTGCTTCTTCTATTCTTCTTTCGTCTATCATACCTGATCCTCCTTAACTCCAAACTCTTTCTGTAACTTCTGAATCTCATACACGAAGCGGTTGATGTTGATGCCGCAATCTATCACCTTCTGATGATGCTTGATAGCGTCCTCAATCAGATGGGTGCAGCCTTCGGTGAAACCGCATACTCTCTCGGCATCAATGGTGTAGAGATAGTTATTTGTGTTATAGTAGGCACACTGGCAAAGGTTGATGCCTTTCTGGGCTAGTACGCCTCTGGTGTAGGCGTTGTTCATGCGAAGCACTATCATCTTGCCTTTTGATGAGTAGTACTTGCGATACTTGATGCGGTCATATACTATTACAGCTATAGCCGCAATCCATAAGATTACCAACACGATAAACGTGTCTGTTTGAATTACATTCATAACTTCTTGATTTTTCTGTTTAACTATTCTATTGTTGTTTACGTAGGTCCTTGCGATAGAACTTCTTTTCTGCCATCTTACGCTCTTCTTCATCCTTGTAGAGAACCTGATTAACATCATGCTTGCTCATATCTACGGTATGAATGCGATGAGTGGCAGGATCAAGGTTGTTCTTCTCGCAATAAATCTTCCAAGCTTCCATGCCATGCGGCTTCTTGGAGTCTTCAGCAGCCTTCCTTGCCTCTTCCTGCTTCTTGCGCTCGTCCTCTATCCTGCCACGCTCTGCCAGCAGGTCTTTTTGATAGGAATCGAGCGCAATGATTATCTCCTGCGGATTGATGGTAGTGTTGTTTTCTCCATGCTTGTGCTGATAGAGCTTGCCATAATCTCCCTGCATGAAGGAGATAAATGCGTAGTCGAGTTCGGTGGTGGTCCAGTAGTAGTACTTGGCACAGATTCTTGTAGCGATCATCTGAATCTGATACTCGGTAACGATGTCGAAGACTCCGAGGAAGGTGAAGAGTTCTATCAGTCTGCCCTTGACCCATCCGACGAGTGAGCGTAGCCCACCCTGCTTCTGAATGGTAAGCAAGGTGGTGTTGCTCTTGCAGATGGCTTCCGAAAAGGAAACTGGGCGGACGTAGCCGGGCTTATCCCTGATAATCGGAACCAAGGATTCTTGCTGCCTTTGCGGTGAGGTCGATAGCTCGTTGTTGCTCATAACTCTGTACTGGATAAATTTCATCATTCCAACACTCGCCATTGAGGTAAGTGAGTGGGTCTTTTCTGTACACTGGGTCGGGAGTGGATGCTACATAGGCAGGGGTAGCTCTCATACAGGCAACCTTTTCGGCTAAGCTAAGTTTATTCCACTTGGCTTCTGCCTTCTTGCGTCCACGTTTCTTTCCGTAGAAATTCCACCAAGTCTCAAAGGTAGGAATCGAGCTGACATTTGCTTTTGTCACCTGCAAATCCACGGTCTCGACCTCGTTCTCTTTCGGGAACATCGGCTGTGTCTTGTAATACCTGCCAGTTGCCATGAATCTTGCGCCTTGCACGAAGGCTTCACGCAAGGCTTCGTTGTCGGGGGCATATCTGTTTGCCTCGGCATAGATTTCCTTTAATGTTTTCATAAGCTTTTTTGTTTAAGTTATTGTTACACCCACCCCTTGTTTGAGTCAATGTCTCGCTGACAATACTTCATTGCCAGTTCATCGTCCTGCTCGGGAAGCATGATGCCTATGCTGCCTGCATAGTCGATGATGTTTCTGATTACGGATGATGCTTCTGCGGTATTGAGCAAGCCAAGTGACTTGAACTTGGGATAGCCGTGCTTGTCGTATTCACCGGTCATGAAGACGTGGGGAGCTACGTTCTTCTGAATCTCGCTGAGAGTCTGGTAGAACGTCTGCCCTATCTTGCCGGATAGATACGTGATGATGAAGTTGAGATAGGCTTTCTGCTGGTTGGTGGCGATGGGATGGAACTTCTTAATCTCCAAGCTATAGCCTGCCTCCTTTGCATTCTCTATCTCCTTCAATGCCTCCATGTAGGTGGGCGTATGATTCAAATTTGCGAATACTGCCATATCTTATTACGTTAGATTGATTTTTATGCCTTTCTCAGCGTAGATGGTAGGCACGCCTAACACCTGCTGAAACTTGTTTACTGCCAACGATGGGTTGAGGTGGCGTGAGGAACCATGAATGAGAACTATTTTGCTAGCAGATTTATCTGCCTCACAATCCTGCATAAACTTAACTGCATGTGCTAGACTCATGTGAGATAAACGAATTCGATCAGCTTGACTAGCTGTAGTTCTACCCTCTTTTACAGCCTCGTTTAGAAGCTCATCCTCATAATTCACTTCACACATATAACACTTACACCCTCTTATTGTTTGCTTCATATTGTAGGCATCCGTAAAGAAATAGATGGTCCCATACGAATTGTGATGAATCAAATATGCGTAGCAACTAACATCATGCAAAACCGATAGTGGTGTTACTGTAAAATTTCCCATCTGATAAGACTTTTCTTCCATCATTGGAAGTATTTTTCCGCAAGTAGAATTTGATAAGTCTGGGGTGGAATATACGTCTATACCAGCCTTAATGAACTCCTTTGCGTATTTTGCGTGGTCGCCTTTCAGCCGTGGGAGTGACTGATAATCACTCCCACGCATCTTGATGTTTTGAGGTTTGCAACTTTCTTTACTTCTTTCAATGAGCAACCTGCCTCTATGCAGAGCTGTTGCCCATCATCTGCTTCTAGCAAGTAGCTATTACCACGGCTTCCAGTATTAATCGTTATTAATTTCATTTTTATATCTCCAAATTGTTTTATCTCGAGGAACTACCCTTTTGGCGCAATAATCTCGTATAGACTTTCGTGTACACCTTAAATCTCTTGTAGCATCCGTTATAGAGTCATACTCTTTAATAAGAAGTCCTTCTGCAGATAAATGCAGAACTTTCTTTTTTTGCTACCTTTGCGACATTGCTCTCTAAAATAAGCATTATTGTCTTTTTCCCATTTATCAATAATCTTTAGAAATCTGCTTTTGTTTGCAGGGATACTCATTCTCTCCTTAGAACGAATAGCGTGTTTATGCTTTGTTCTGGGATTATTGTTATTTTCCATATGAGTTACCCAACGCAAATTTTCAACACGATTATCTGTACGGATAGTGTTTATATGGTCCACTTCTGTCTTTCCTTCTATCTTTGTTATAAAAGCCTCTGCTATCAGCACATGAAGAAATAACTGTTTACTTTTACCTTCGATAGTTCGAAGATTCATCCGAATATACCCATCTTTATTTATAGTTCCCTTCATGAAACGCTCTTTCCAAAAGAACTTTCTTCCTTTTGAGTCAACCGTATAATGTCCAACTCTTTTAATGTTTCCCTTACTGCTTACATAGTAATAAGGGAAACATTCTGGAAGACATCTCCATTCCTCTTCCATTAGCTCAATTTACGATGTGATGATGCTGGTGCGGCTGCTGCAGAAGCAGCAATGGCAGGCTGAGCGTTGCTTTCACCTGCTGGCTCCTTAACCTCGCCAGTCTCTGCGTCAACCACGATTACCTTCTTATCCTCGGCAAACTCAGAATCACGCTGAGCTTCTGCGGTAGGAACATCATCAACTGTCATTGCGGTCTGCATTTCGATGGAAAGATAACCATACTTTGAGAGAAGGCGGCGAAGAACAGTCTTTGTTGCCATATCGTTGAAGTTTCCATACCAGCCAACGCTATTTCCTGGACCAGCCTCAGCCTGCTTCTGAGCCATATCAGCCAACTGATGATTTGTCATTGTGCAGTTGCGGAGGGTTGCAGAGTACTTCTTGGCGTATGAGCACATATCATCAAGAGTCATGTACATCATCTTACGGAAGCCATTGGTAAGTTCTAAGAAGGCGAAATATCCGACAATCTTGTTTGAACTCTTCGCACCATCAAGATGAAGCTCACCAGAAATCTTATCGTAGCCTTGATACTCTCCTTCATAGACAATATCGGCATTGATGTTCTTGTAGAGTCCTGATCGGATGGCAAGCTGATAGAGTCCCTTGTAACCTACAATCATTGTTGGGGTCTTGCCGTAAGGTACGATGTAGACATATCCCAACTGCTTGTTAAGCGGAAGATGAAGGGATGCTGCCTTCATTGCCTCTGCCATCAACAGGCGACCATCACATGCGAGGAGCTTCTCGTCTGATGTGACAAGTTCGAGAAGGGATACGGCAAAGGTTCCTGCATTCTCCTTCATTACGTTCTTCAACTGCTCTTGGTAGTAGCCGTTATCGAGTACTGCCTTGAAATTACTTACTAACAACGCCTTCTGCGATGGCTGTTTTGTTGCTACTGCTGTTTCTGCCATGATTACTTCTCCTTATCTTTGATTTCAGATTTCTCTTTTTCTAAAGCCTTAACGATTCCTGCTAAAGCAAAAGCAACTAAAGCAAAATTCACATCTGCCAAATCACCAAGGTCTTTTGTGTCAAGTTCAACACTATCATGGGAATTTACCCATGCTTTCACTTCGTCCTTGGTCAAATCATCGTTTCTCAATTCTCCACCTAGGGCTAGCGTACCAATGATAGCATCCTTATCTACTAAAATTTCAATTTTTAATTTTTCTGCCATGATTCACATTTTTATATATTACACTTCATTTACTCCATAACCGCAAGGGCAGGATATTCAAACTTCAACTCATCATCGGTGGTTACAACGAAACGAATCTGCTGACCGCCACGACAAATAGGGTGGTTCACGCTCTCGCACTCATCGAGCAGCATAGGCACCTCAATCTCGTTGTACTTGGCGAAGGTGTAGGCGATGTCGATTCCTGCATTCACCTTCGCTGCCGTGTTGAGTCGGCGGTAAGGTACACCATCGTGATAGCACTCGCATGTGGTTTCTCGCTCGCCTTTGAAGTTGGTCTTGAACATGGACCACTTCACGAAACTGAAATGCCCGTTTACTCGGTCTTCGAGTAACTGACCTGCCTTCAGATTGTACTCTCTTGCCACATCAAGCTGCTCATCGAGTGCATCGAGCTGAGTCTGATAGGTCACCTTATCCTCGTTAATCTCTGCGATGCGAGCGGTGATGCGGTCGAAACTCTCCTTTGTTGCAAGGAGTTCAAGCACATCGTTGTATCTGATTCCGATAGGCTCACGCTCCTTTTCGAGTTCAGCGAGCATCTTTGCACTATCATCCGAACTGGTCTCGGATGGCTTGTCGAGTTCAGCCTGCAAGTCGGCAAGTTCCTTCACTACATGCTGATACTCTTCTTTCTCGGCAAGAATCTGCTCATAGGTCTTCGGCTTGTCGGCATCCACCTCCAGTTTCTTGAACTCGGCTTCCTTCAACTGCTTCTGCGCTGCCGTCATGTTGTTCATGTTGTCCTGCATGTCCTTGTCGGCATCTTCGAGAATCTTCTTCAAGTTGGTGTAGGTTTCCTGCAACTTATCGAAGTCTTCATCAAGCTTCTTCAGCGTGTTAGCCTTGCGGTTGTTGAAGTTCTGCTCTGACTCCTTCTTGATGCGCTCAACGTCTTCTGCCGGAAGCGGCTGACCGCAATGTGGGCAGATACCATCCTCTGCATTCCACTCCCAAGTGCTTGCATTCGCTTCATCAGTCTTCTGGTTGATTCCGTTTGCCTGCTTCTCGCACTCCTCCTTCTGCTTTCCGGCATGAATCTTGGTTTCGTTGAGACCCTTCATTTCTGCCTTCAAATCATCTACAAGACGCTGAGCAACCATTACGGCGGTATTTGCGTTAATAACATCGCTCTGATGCTTGGTTGTAATCTCGGTGAAGAGATTCAATGCACCCTGCTCCATGTTACGCTTGCGCTTCTCTGCAAAGTCAATCTTCTTGCGGATGGCATCAAGGCGCACCTTGTCGGCACCGCCAGTGCGAATCTCCTGAATCTTGTTGGCGAGTTCCACAAGTTTCTCGTTGAGCAGAGTCTTCTCGGTGGATAGGGCTTCCCAATCCTGCGCTTCGGGCAGTGACTTATTCAACTCCTCCAAGCGGATAGGCACGGCATCAAGCTGATCCTGCACCTCCTTGCGGCTGTACTTGATGTGGTGAACGTACTTGTCGATGTCCTGCTGCTTAAGGGCTTCGACCACGAAATTATACTTCTCGTCACCCTGCGTAATATCATCGGTGGTGATATTGCCGACAAGTGCCTGCAACTTGTTGCGCTGTTCCTGCCAAGGGCGGCAAACGAAATCTCGTGTTGACGAACAGAGACGGAAAACGTCTTCGGGACAGATGGAATCCACCACGTCCTTGAAATCGCCTGCGGTTGAAATCTCGCCATTCACAAAGTACTTGAAGGTGTTTCTGCACTCATCACCCTTCCACGAATCGGTCAGTGTGCGCTTCAAGACGACTACTTGATTTGAGATTCCGTCTTCTCCAATACAGTGGACTCTAACCGTAAGCTCAACCTCATGAGGAATCTCACGGATGATGTTGTGGTCTTTGTCGAACGTCTTGATGTCGAGCGAATTGCCGTTTATGTCCTTGCCGAACAATACGTACAGAATGGAATTTAAAATAGTGCTCTTTCCAAGTCCATTCTTTCCCTTGATGATGGTGAGATTATCACCAAACTCGTACTCAGCATTGCGAATGCCGCAAAAATTGAGAAGCTTAATCTTCTTGAACTGAATCTGTTTCATCTGTATTCTCGTTATTTTGTTCTTGTCTGTCTTTACCTCTTAACTCCTTGTCGTATGCCTCGAAAGCGCATGCGGCTGCGTAGGTGAACGCATTGCTATGACGCATGGCATGAAGGAGAAGCTGCTGCAGGTCTCCATCTGATGCGTGGATGAAGGAGAAGCCTTGCTTTATGTTGGCATCGCCCATGAGGATGATGCAGCGGAAATGCTTTCCTTGCTCTCCTGCCTTGTCAACCTCCTCAGTAACCTTTCTGATTTGGTTGAGATAATTCTTTCTTATATTCTTTTTACTCATGATTTTTAAAAACCTGCCCACTCCCGGTAGCTACCCCAGGAAATGGGCAGTAAAAAAATGAAAACATTTAAATAGCCTTATTTATCCTTGTCTGTTGATCCTAAGCCTTCTCTTGTACCGTTGACCGGTCCTTCAACCAGATTGGTGCTTGGCACGTATGTGAAGGCTCCTTGACAAATGCGGTCTCCTTCATGGATGAAGAAGCGGAAACCGAGTGCTCGCAAGATGCGATTCTTCCATTTCCATCTACCCGACTTTACGATTGCATGAACCTCTTCGCCATAGTCGCAATCAATCAGACCGAGAATCACATCAAGATTCTCTCTTACATTGCCTAAATACCCCAACCTCATCCAAGTAGGGTACCAAACATGAATCACCATACCCTTGCCCGACATGCCGCTACGTGGCTGGATCAGAAGCTTCATGTTGGCTGGCAACTGGATTCTGAATCCGAGCGGAACATAAAAACGCTTGTTTGGTGATACCTCAACCTCAGTTCCTACTTTGAGGTCGTAAGCGGCATCGTTCTCATGCGCTTTTTCAGGGAAGCAGTGTAAACTTGCATCTACGTTAATTTTACTCATTATATTATGTTTATTGATTTATCGAAGAAGGCTTACAGCAGTGGACAAAGCACGGATGAGTTTAATGCAATCATCTTTAGTCAACAGTATCGACTGAGACGAATCTTCATCCAAAATAAAACCATCAACTTCAACAAGTACAGCGTCCTTTTCTTCGTTAATGGTCGTTGTACTAACGGAAATTGTACCATTGTCTTCACTAGAGTCAACGTCCATATCAAATGAATCGTTTGGCTCCTCAAAGTGCTTACCAAAGCCATCGTAAAGAGCCTTTACTTTCAACTCCATTTCGTGTGTCTTGTCGAATGATTCTTTAAGACCACTAAATACTTTCTTCTCTTTTGCCATTTTGATTATCTTTAAATTCTTTAATTACTTCTGCTACAGTACCATGTCCTTTAATTCCTAATGCTAATCGGATTTTCCGAAGATTCAATCCTCTTGAATATAGAGCAATTATCTCTTCTCTATAAAGTACTTTTTGAGGTATAGGCTTTTCTGTAGGAATGATAATTCCTTTTTTCACCATGGCTCTACCTCTTGGATTTGTACCAGCCAAAAGTTGTCTGATATACCCAGTTGCTACATCAAATCTCTTGGCTAAAGATGCGATATTCTCTCCTTGTTGGGAGGATTTGTAGATTTCAATTACATCTGCATCGGACAATTTGTTTCTAAAATCTTGGCATTCATTAGCAAGATTCGTCACATCACCCCTCAAACGACCATGTACAACTCGGCTAACAAAAGGACGAGTCACATTATATTTATCAGCTATCTCTGATGGCTTTAGTCCATTATCATAATCAGACATTATCATCTTGACAACTTCGTCTTTAACGGATCTGCGATTATACGCTCCAAGGCGCATCTTTTCGGTATATTTTCTATGACCAGCCTCGCTGCTATATCTATTATTTTCCTTCTGTGTCATCCATTCCAAGTTTTCCGCACGATTATTGCAACGATTGAAATCTTTATGATTAACAGTCGGCTTATTATCTGGGTTTGGAATAAATGCCATTGCAACAAGTCTGTGTTTTACAAAATGATGCTGAACGCCATTCTTGACTAAAGACAAATGCATATATCCATCGAGTTTGTTAAGCTTGTCTGTCATAATACAACCCCTTCGCAACCCACGCCCTACAGCTCTCACTCTGCCAAAATTGCTGACTTTGTACAAACCCTCGAAACCGACTACATCTTTCCAAATCTCACCTTGTAAATCAGGGAACCTTTTCAAATTCCGTTCATAGACCTTTTGACTATTTCTGTCACAAGTACACCTTTTACAAGTATTGGTTGTCCTTCGATAAAAATCAGTTATCGGCTTATACTTTCCGCAAATTTTACAAGTTTTGTACTCCATAACATTATAAGGTTAAATTCTTTTCTGCAAGAAGTTTTTTAACTTCTTTCTTGTAGTACTCGACAAGTTGTTTCAACTCAAAGATTGACCAATTCTTTCGTTCTTGCCTAGCACGAACTTCGATTAAGTCAACTCTCTGCTCACCGATTTCTTTTATCAAGGCACGGCGATACATCTGTATTGCCCCTTGGTCGAATATATTACATTCAACTCCCTGTGGGCGACAGTTATCTTCGCTGAATCTGGTTGACATGTATTTTCTTGACATATAATGCCCATTTTGGATATACTTCCAAAAATATACTTTTCCGCAAGAGATACATCTACAATACCCATTCTTGTCTGAGAATTTTAGACGGATATAGTAACTAAACCATTTGTCCGCTTCTTTAACAAGTGCTGGCTTGCTGAGTCCAACCTTCGCCTTCTTCTTCTCATGTTCGTTCTTTGCCTTATCCCATGGAGTTCTCTTGATTGGAGTTCTCTTTAGGGGTTTACTCCTCTTCATCATACCTTTTCATATTTAAAGTTTCGTACTCGCCTTCCTCTCGTCCAAGGTCTGCTGCCAGATTCTTGATTCGGGAGTTGAGCATATTTATTTTGCGTATTTTTCGCTCGAATATCTCAAGGGGACACCAAGCGTTACGCTCTAATTGTCTGTATATATCGTTCACTCGCTCTTGGTACGACCGAGTTGAGAATAATCTAAGCATACGCTAATTGTTTTTGAAGTTTAAGATAACCCTGCCTATCCTCACGGACGAGCAGGGGCTTTGCTTATTTAATACTTCTATTAAAAAATAAAGAATATAAATTCGTTGCCGCTGCAACATGTTTAATTTTATCCTGTAATTTCATGAAAGAAATATGCATTGTCCACCATCTAGGAGTCGAACCTAGCTTCCCGATTTTGATAAGAATAGTTAAGGATTTACACATCTGTTTTCGGGCGTGCTTCCGTTACACCATAGGCGGATGAAGCGGCATCGTGCGCTACCACGAATTTGAGAGCCATGCTCACCGCTTTTGGGATGCTCAGCATTGCAATTATGGCTAATCACATTCAACTGTCTTAAATACAAAAAGGTGCCTGCATCCCTATTGTAATAGAACGAATTATTCTCGGCTTTACTTTTCCAATATGTCAAAGAGCTTATGCCTTCTTTGGTGGCAATGACCTTGTTGCGGTTGCTATATATAATAATGTGAAGAAATGAAAGGTGTTGGTAGGATAGCAGCCAACGCTATCTCCTTATGGTTTGTGGCGATGATTTTCGAACGCAAATAATAACTAATATATTCGCCAAGTGACTTTACCGCACTTTTTGCACCATTTCACTACATTCATATCACCTTTAAAAATAACAATATTCCACAACGAATGAGGCACCCAGTGGACTCGAACCGCCGACCTCTGCAAGCATCCTTGCAGCACTCTACCAACTGAGCTAAGATGCCATGCACTCCTATCCTCACGAACCAGAGTGTCGAGAAAATCAACTCAAATCTATTCTAACTAACCTCTAAAAACATAATCTAAGAACAAGAATCTAACTTCTTTCTAGGAACCTTCACCCTACTCACGCAGGGTGAAGGCTGAACGCTTATAACAATTTATATCTAAAAGCCAAACGGCTTATAACTTATCTTCCACAAGTTCAGGGAACTTCTTCACGAGGATGCCACCATACTTATTGCAGGCGACATTTCGTATATCTACTGCCAAATCGCTATTAGTTCTAAATGTTATTGCATTGTAAACTGCCGCATTGCAGCAGCCGACCGACTTAGCGATTTTACCGATTTTTGATTTTCTTATCAAAATTTTCGGTTTAAATATTACTTTATCCATACTTTTTTATTATCTTTGCACACGTAAAACATTAAATGATGGAGAAACGTATAAACGTTGTCCGAATCACTGGTGCAAAGATACGTCTTTTTGGAGAAATATCCAAGGATATGCACATTTATTTATATTTACTTAAAGAATATTTAAACATTTAAACATTAATACATTATGAAGGATATTGTTGAAAGAGTAAATGAGCTTAGGAACTATAATAATCTGAGTGGCAGGGCTTTTGCAGCCAAGATAGGGATGAAATACACTACGGTTAACAACTATCTCAACGGCACAAAAGACCCTACTCTAGACTTTATCATGCACATAAAATCCACGTTTATGGATGTTTCGTATGACTGGCTGCTGAATGGTGTAGGTTCGATGTTCAAGGAAGATAAGCCAACTGACGAGGCTTTGCTTAAGGAGTTGGCAGAAATGAAGGTCAAGCTGCTCGTACAAGAAGGCATCACGAATGAGTTGCGTGATATGCTCCTGGAGAAGAACAACGGCAAGATTGCAGAAGAGCGCAAGAGTCTTGTAGGGTGATACCTATAGACACAAAAAAAGCAGGGCACTAGGTCCTGCTTTTTCTATTTAAACGCTCCACACTATCATTCTATTGCACCTATACCACAAACGAGCAATCCTTTGTTTTTCTTCTTTTTCGCAAGCTAAACGTGCCTTTAATTTCCATTTGTTACGTTTTCCAACTACCACAAACTTTACTCTTTCCTTGTAGTTTAAGACAAGTGTAATGGGAGATATTTCATTTTCATCTTGATAGACACGCTTTCTACTCCATACTTCGCAGCTTTCTTTATCTTGCGAGGAATGCGAGCCTTAAAGAATCTAAAGAATCTTCTTTTCATACCTACCTCGCTTTCTTCTTGACTTTGTGAATATCGTTAGAGTGAGATACATACTTGTATCACGGCTATGCCAAATGTAAATACGAAACCTATTTGACTGACGTATAGTTTCGAGCCTTTTGGGGAATCGAACATCATGCCATCCTCTTTTCATGAAGGACTTCCACCACTTCTTGTATTTTCTAATACTAGTCATACGCTATACTTCTTTCTAGTATATTCAATATCCTTGTAAGATACTCGCACCTTACTCCAAGTCACCTCATCCAACTCATTGAAATCCGCATCCTCGGGCGTATCTTCTCCTATGATCAAGAAGATACTATCGGGAACATTGGTCATTTCGTTCTCACCATCAAACTCTCGGATAGTAGTATCTAGAAGGTCGTAGAGGTCTTGTACTTGCCCCTCGAAAAGAATCTTCTTAGTATCACCCTTCCAATTTTTGAGTTTCTTTCTAGCATCCTTCAATGCTTCGTAAGTCTCTTGTGTAATCATAACCTTTTATTTTAACTAAAACCTTCTGCCTTTATCAGTCTGTCCATGCGCTGCTAGTCATTTTTGCTAGAATACGAAACAATATCATTCGCTAACTTTATAGCTAGCTTTGGCTTGAAGAAGCGAATCTTAGTCAACTCATCACGCAAGTCAGTAGCCATAGAAGCGATATTCGGAAGCTTGTTGCGAACACGGATTCTCTCGGCTTCAAAGTTACCGGTCATGCGTGCGTACTTATCACGCAAATCACGCTCCTTCTCCTCGAACTTGCGTTTATTTTCCTCTTTCAACTCCTTTTCCATCTTTGCGAACGCCGTTTCAAGCTCATTTCTCTTGTCGTAATAAGCTTTAACTTTGCAATCTCTGTCATGGATGCTACGCTTAACCTCATCCTGCATAGCCTGCTCAACCTTCAAACGGACATCCTCGAAGTTAACATAAGACTCAGAAGATTCTACTTCGTCTCTACGCATACAGCGTTTGTAAGTTGGCAACCCAGTTCTATGGCTATAACTAGGAACTTCAACTTCACGCTCTACAACCGTCTCCTTGCGAAGAATCACCTTTGCACCCTGCTTCAAGGAATCGTTCAGCTTCTTCAACTCCTTGACCTGCTCTTCCAACTCTGAGTTACGCTTGCGTATTGCATCGTATTCACTCAAATCTACGTTTACTATTGCCATAACACTATTATTTTAATTGTTCACACGCTTTCTTTTCCCACTCGGCAAAGGAAAGAATCTCCTTGCCCTTGCCGAACACTCTCATGTATCGCTTGTAGCTATTGTATGCCGCAAGCTTGATTTCTTCCATTTCTGTCATGCGCTAGTCCTCCTTCTCTTTCTTCAGTGCTGCAGAACGCTCTTCTAGGGCGTTGTAGTCCTGCTCGCTAATCTCTGTCACATTCTCGATGATGATGGTGGCAGGAATAATTTCCGTGCCCTTGAAGTGATTCTCTACAGACTTGATTGTCTTATAGATTGGGTAGAACTTCAATTCATCCTCATCCTCAGTTCCCTTGATGCAAGAGTGTACTGAGGTCTGCAATCTTGTGCCGTCCTTGCGCATGACTGACACCACTACATAATAAAATCTTTTCTTTTCCATTGCTATATATTTTTAAAATAAAAACTTTATTCTTTTCTTCCAAGCATCAAGCGTGGTTGGAAATCTCTGCTTCACCTTGTGATAATGTCTGTAGCGGAATATCTTCCAATACGCATTGATGTAGTTCCGGCATGGCTTGCCAGTCTCAACACAACTGAAATCGCATAGCTTCTCCTGCTTCTTGCCATACATGCATATAAACACGTAGCAGGATTCATGGCAAGCACCTTTCTTGCGAACTTCGCTTCTTCTGCTCATAAGCCTAAATTTAAAAGCCCCCTCCTAAGAGAGGGCAATTAGTTATAATTGTATTTTTTTAATTAAGCAAATTGCTCTTTGGAAACATCTTTGCTCTTTCTCTGTCGGCTACAGAAATCGCTTCTTCATTCTACTTTAGCTTGCTAATATCCAAAAATGTACTACTATTACCACTAGTTATGACTTGTGGAATTTCACCATTCCACTTCTCAATCCACATCTTCTGCAAGATAGCAGGAGTAAGAGAAGCAGTCTTCAACTCATTC
>ERZ1026872.74-NODE-74-length-43011-cov-25.385138_pt1 | contig 43011 bp, 29 predicted proteins | sample MGYA00380166_ERZ1026872 | MGnify/ENA primary metagenome ERZ1026872 (study PRJEB33269, sample SAMEA4719802) | human gut metagenome | biome: human-associated habitat; feature: organic feature; material: feces | place: Cameroon | collected 2013-10 ... | reverse complement strand
TGGCGATAATTCCAAGGACCTGTACGCCAAGCTGGGAAACGCCGCCGCCGTAGAACAGTCCCTTTCCGACGCCGTCCGCACCGGTTGAGAACAGACCAACTGCAATGGTTCCCCAGATGCCGTTCGCCATATGAACAGAAACTGCGCCGACCGGATCATCAATTTTGGCGATGTTATCAAAAAACTCAACGGAAAGAACCACCAGGAAGCCGGCGACCACTCCGATGAAGAAGGCACCTACCGGGCTTACACAGTCGCAGCCTGCCGTGATTGCCACAAGACCGGCCAGTGCACCGTTGAGTGTCATGGAGACATCAGGCTTTCCGTAACGAACCCAGGTGAAAACCATCGTGACACAGGTTGCAACCGCTGCAGCAAGGTTCGTTGTCATAAAGGCATTGGAGGCATTGATGGCATCGTCTGCGGTAGCCATCGCTGCCGTTGAGCCGCCGTTGAAGCCAAACCAGCAGAACCAGAGAATAAATACACCGAGCGCTGCTGCCGTCAGGTTATGACCGGGGATTGCCTTGGCCTTTCCGTTCTTGTCATACTTGCCGATACGGGGTCCTAACATTGCTGCGCCGAGGCAGGCAATCACGCCGCCGACGTTATGAACAACTGCAGAGCCTGCAAAATCGTGGAAGCCAAGGGTGGACAGCCAGCCGCCGCCCCATGCCCAGTGTCCGCCGATCGGATAAACCAGAAGGGAAATGATTGCGGAATAGACACAGTAGGCCTTGAAATTCGTCCGCTCTGCCATGGATCCGGAAACGATGGTTGCTGCCGTTGCGCAGAACACCGTCTGGAAGATGACATAGCACCAAAGCGGCATGGTCTGCGGAACCACGCTGTTCGTGGCATCATAGGTGCCGCGAATCAAAGGATCCAGGCGTCCGATAATGGGAGCTGTGCTTCCGAACATCAGGCCGAAGCCTACCAGCCAGTAGCAGGGCGTTCCGATGCAGAAGTCCATCATGTTCTTCATCAGGATGTTGCCGGTGTTCTTGGCCCTCGTCAAACCGGCCTCACATAGTGCAAACCCAGCCTGCATGAAATAGATCAGCGCCGAAGCGATGAGTACCCATGCAACAGTACTTACATTGATTTCCATACTCTCTCTCCTCTCTCGCTGCGCTCTCATCTGCAAAGAATCATCAAAGATCAAACTTGTCCGTGATCAGACAAAAAAGGAGCCGAAACCCGGAAACACTCCGGATCTCAGCCCCTTTGCTGACGTTATTCCTTCTGATTAAATTCCTGCAGAGCATCACAGCTCTTTAAGATATCCGTTATTGTATACTTGCATACAATCCGGTGCAAGCCTCAAAATTCACGAAAAATCCCTTTGATTTCACACTCTGTTTGTGAGATTCCGCTTCTTATGCTTCGCGCATGTTGGAATATCCCATCAGGAATTCATCGACATCATGTGCGCAGTGTCTTCCCTCCGCTACCGCCCAGACAACGAGCGACTGGCCGCGGTGCATATCTCCGGCCGTGAAGACCTTCGGCACATTGGTTGCATAAGCATCTTCTGCCGTTTTTACAACGTTTCTCTCCGTCAGCTCTACGCCAAAGGCAGCTGCCGTATACTTCTGTGCACCGGTAAAGCCGGCAGCAATCAGAAGAAGATCACAGGGGATTGTCTTCTCCGAGCCCTCGACGAGCACCATTTTCCGGTTCTCGAAGCGGACCTTCGCCGTCACGATCTCCTTGAGCTCCCCCTTCTTATTGGTATGGAACTCCTTGACCGTGGTTTCATAGACGCGAGGATCATGACCGAATCGGTCAATGGCCTCTTCGTGGCCATAATCGGTCTTCAGAACCTTCGGCCACTCCGGCCAGGGATTGGATTCTGCCCGTTCTGCCGGGGGCTTTGGCAGCATTTCCAGAGCCGTCACCGACTTACAGCCGTGCCGGATCACCGTGCCGATGCAGTCATTGCCGGTATCACCTCCGCCGACCACTACCACATTCTTACCTTTTGCACTGATGAAATCCTTACCCTTCAGAAACGTCTCCACGTCTCTGGAATCCGAATTCTTCCAGCTTCCGGTTTCCGGATCGAGTCCCTGATCCAGAAGGCTTCTGGTTGTGGAGGTCAGGAAGTCCACTGCATAATAAATGCCCTTGATTTCGTTCGGATCCGCACCTGCAAGGGAGCGTGCCTCCTTGGCGCCGCAGGCAAGAACCACAGCATCATAGGAATCCAGAAGCTCCTTTGCGGAGATATCCTCGCCGACATTCACACCGGTTTTAAATTCCACGCCCTCTGCTTCCATCAGCTTCTGGCGGCGGTAAATGACGCTCTTATCGAGCTTCATGTTGGGAATCCCATACATGAGAAGCCCGCCGATCCGGTTCTCCCGCTCGTAAACTGTCACAAGATGTCCTCTGTGATTGAGCTCATCCGCTGCCGCAAGTCCGGACGGGCCGCTGCCGATGACAGCAACCCTCTTGCCGCTTCGGATCGCAGGGATTCTCGGCTTGATAAATCCGTTTGCATATGCAGTCTCAATCACAAAAAGCTCATTGTCATGGACCGTAACCGGTTCTCCGTATTCACCGTTGATGCACGCCTTCTCGCACAGTGCAGGACACACTCTTCCGGTAAACTCCGGAAAATTGCTCGTCTTGATCAGGCGGGAAAATGCATGCTCATCATGTCCGTGATAGATCTGGTCATTCCATTCCGGAATCAGATTGTGCAGCGGACACCCGGTCACCATACCGGAGAGCTTCATCGCAGACTGGCACAGCGGAACGCCGCAGTTCATGCAGCGCGCTCCCTGCTTTCTCCTTTCCTCCTCGGAAAGGGGACGATGAAACTCTTTAAAATTCGTAAGACGCTCCTCTACCGGAACGTCCGGGTTATTCTTACGTTCAAATTCCAGAAATCCAGTCGGCTTGCCCATTATGCGGTCACCTCCTCAAATGCTTCCAGGACCGCATTGTCATGCGATATGCCCTGCTCCTCATATTTGCTGATTGCAGCCAGCATCTTCTGATAATCATTCGGAACGATCTTCTTGAAATCCGAAACCGCACTGCCAAAGTTCTCCAGAATCTCCGACGCAAGCTTCGATCCCGTCTCTTTTACATAATCGCTCAGAATCTCCTTCAGCTCCGCAATGTCATACTTATCCGTCACTTCCTGAAGAGAATCCATATCCTTGTTCATCCGGCGGTACAACGTGTGATCACGATCGAGAACATATGCGATTCCGCCTGACATACCTGCTGCGAAATTCTTGCCGGTAGGTCCAAGGATGACTGCCCGTCCTCCCGTCATATACTCAAGGCCATGGTCGCCGCAGCCCTCCGCTACCGCAACCGCACCGGAATTTCTCACGCAGAAGCGCTCACCGGCAATGCCGCAGATGTAGGCCTTTCCTGCCGTTGCTCCGTACAGTGCCACGTTGCCGACAATGATATTCTCCGATGCCCGGAACGGAGAATTCCCGGCAGGAACCACAACCAGCTTACCGCCGGAGAGTCCCTTTCCGAAGCCATCGTTTGCATCGCCCGTAAGCCGGATGGTAAGTCCCTTCGGAATAAAGGCTCCAAAGGACTGTCCGCCGCCGCCTTCCGCATTCACCACAAAGGTATCCTCTGCAAGATTGCTGCCGAACACTCTGGTGATGTCCGATCCGAGAATGGTTCCGAAGGACCGGTCTGTGCTGGACACCTTAAGTGACACCGTCATCTTCTCCGCCTTTGAGGCCGCGCTCTTCTTCTCCACCTCGGTGCGAAGCGCAGGTCCCTTTCCGGTTCCCGCATACGTTGTCACCGCCAGAGGATCCGCCTTGGGTACCTCAATCTGTGCCTTCTTCAGGGTCTCGGTAAAGGCAGGAAGCAGAACCGCTTCATCCTTTGTTTTCTCAAGATGGAAGTCATAAATGTGCTCCCTGTCAAAATGCGAATGCTCCGCATGTGCATAGGAAGGATTCAGGATTCCGGAGAGATCCACCTCCTCTGCGCGTTCTGTGATCAGGTTGTCCTTCTTCTTTAGGCAGTCGGTGCGGCCAACCATTTCCGCCACACTTCGGAAGCCAAGGGAAGCCATGATCTCGCGAAGCTCCTCCGCAATGAACCGCATGAAGTTCATGACGTATTCCGGCTTTCCGGCAAAACGTCTGCGCAGCGCTTCGTTCTGCGTTGCAATGCCAACAGGGCAGGTATCCTTGCTGCACACGCGCATCATCATGCAGCCCATGCAGACAAGCGGTGCCGTCGCAAAGCCGAATTCCTCCGCTCCAAGGAGGGCAGCGATTGCGACATCCCGGCCGCTCATAAGCTTGCCGTCCGTCTCAATGCAGACGCGGTCGCGAAGACCATTCTGCAGGAGGGACTGATGTGCTTCCGCAACTCCGAGCTCCCACGGAAGTCCGGCATTGTGAATGGACGAAACCGGAGCTGCTCCCGTTCCTCCGTCATAGCCGGAAATCAGAATGACCTGGGCACCTGCCTTTGCCACGCCGCTTGCAATCGTGCCGACACCTGCTTCCGAAACCAGCTTCACGGCAATTCTTGCATAACGGTTTGCATTCTTCAGATCATAGATCAGCTGTGCCAGATCCTCAATCGAATAAATGTCATGGTGCGGCGGCGGCGAAATCAGAGAGACGCCGGGCGTGGAATAACGGGTTCTTGCAACCCACGGATAGACCTTCTTTCCGGGAAGGTGGCCGCCTTCACCGGGCTTTGCGCCCTGTGCCATTTTGATCTGGATCTCCACGGCGCTGTTGAGGTACTCCGAGGTTACTCCGAAGCGGCCGGAGGCCACCTGCTTGATGGCAGAATTCCGCTCGGTTCCGAATCTTGACGGATCCTCACCGCCCTCGCCGGTATTGGACTTTCCGCCAAGGCGGTTCATGGCGATTGCCATCGTCTCATGCGCTTCCTGCGAAATCGAGCCATAGGACATCGCACCTGTTTTGAACCGCTTTACGATCTCCTCAACCGGCTCCACCTCTTCGAGCGGAACCGGAGGATTCTGCGGGACAAAATCCATCAGACCGCGAAGCGTGTGCGGGCGCTTGCTGTCATCCACCATTCCGGTATACGTCTTAAACTGTGCATAATCGCCCTTCCGGACTGCCTGCTGCAGGTTGATGATGGTCTCCGGATTGTAAAGATGGTCCTCCTTGTCCTTGCCGCTTCTTAAATAATGGAAGCCGACGCTGTCGAGCGTAGTATCCGTTCCAAGTCCCAGCGGATCAAAGGCATGATCATGACGGAAGGCAACCCCCTCCTCGATTTCCCGGATACCGATTCCGCCGACTCTGGAAACCGTTCCGGTAAAATAGCGGTCGATGACCTCCTTCGAAAGCCCAACTGCCTCAAAGATACGCGCAGACTGATAGGACTGAACGGTGGAAATTCCCATTTTCGCTGCAATCTTCACGACACCGGAGAGAAGCGCCTTGTTGTAATCCTCGATGGCCGTATGATAATCCTTGTCCAGAATTCCCTTGTCAATCAGCTCGGCAATGCACTCATGGGCAAGATACGGGTTGATTGCGCGGGCGCCAAAGCCAAGCAGCGTTGCAATCTGGTGCACATCTCTCGGCTCTCCGGATTCCAGAACAATGGATACCTTTGTTCTCTTCTTCGTCCGGACCAGATGCTGCTCCACGGAGGATACGGCAAGAAGAGACGGCATCGGCACGTGGTTTTCATCCACGCCGCGGTCCGACAGAATAATTATGTTCTTCCCTTCCGCTGCCGCACGGTCCACAGCGATGTTCAGCTGCTCCAGTGCGCGCTCCAGAGAGGTGTTCTTGTAATAAAGAAGCGAAATGGTTTCCGTATGGAAGCCCGGCTGATCCAGGGAGCGGATCTTCATCAGATCGACGCCGGTCAGGATCGGGTGATTGACCTCCAGCACGCGGCAGTTCTCCGCCTTTTCATTCAGAAGGTCTCCATCGGAACCGATGTAAACCGTGGTGTCCGTGACCACCTTCTCGCGCAGAGAATCGATCGGGGGATTGGTAACCTGGGCAAACAGCTGCTTGAAATAATTGAACAGCAGCTGGTGCTGTCTGGAGAGCACGGCAAGCGGAACATCATGTCCCATCGAGGCCGTGGGCTCCACGCCGTTCTCTGCCATCGGGAGGATGTCATCCCGCACGTCCTCGTAGGTGTAGCCGAAAACCTTATAGAGCTTGTCGCGAAGCTCCTGATCGTGGGTCGGTATTTTTTTGTTCGGGATAGCAAGTCCGGACAGATGCAGCAGGTTGCCGTCCAGCCACTCACCGTACGGCTCACGTCCTGCATAAAGGCTCTTGCACTCCTCGTCCGAAATGATCTTTTTCTGCTTCGTATCCACAAGAAGGATACGGCCCGGCTCCAGGCGCGACTTCTTCACGATATGCTGCGGTGCAATGTCGAGAACGCCGACCTCCGAGGCCAGAATCAGACGGTTGTCATCTGTGATGTAGTAGCGGGAGGGACGAAGTCCGTTGCGGTCCAGGGTCGCGCCCACCACATCGCCATCGGAGAACAGGATTGCTGCAGGACCATCCCAGGGCTCCATCATTGTTGCATAGTAGTGGTAGAAATCTTTTTTGTCCTGCTCCATGAAGCGGTTGTTCTTCCACGGCTCCGGTATGATTACCATCATGGCAAGCGGAAGCGGCATCCCGTTCATGTACAGGAATTCCAGCGTGTTGTCCAGCATTGCAGAGTCGGACCCCTTTTCCGCAATGACCGGGAAAATCTTATCAATGTCCTTCTCCATGACCGGCGAGGACATGGTCTCCTCACGGGCCAGCATACGGTCGCTGTTGCCGCGGATGGTATTGATCTCGCCGTTATGCGCGATCATACGGTACGGATGTGCGCGGTTCCAGGATGGTGTTGTGTTGGTGGAGAACCGGGAGTGCACAATGGCAATCGCGGTTTCATAGTCCCGATCCTGCAGATCGTCGTAGAACTTCCGAAGCTGCATGACAAGGAACATGCCCTTGTAAACGATGGTTCTGGAGGATAAGGAGCAGATGTAGGTATCCTCACTGCTCTGTTCAAACTCGCGGCGGACCACATAAAGTCTCCGGTCGAATTCGATTCCCTTTTCCACATCCTCGGGCTTCCCGATAAAGCACTGCATGATGCAGGGCATCGAGTCCTTTGCCAGATCACCCAGAATTTCCGGATGAACCGGTACCTTTCTCCAGCCGAGGAACTCCAATCCGTCCTTTCTGGTGATGACCTCCAGCATTCGCATCGCGAAGGTGCGCTTTAAGCTGTCATTCGGAAAAAAGAACATTCCGACGCCATACTCACGCTCTCCGCCAAGCGTAATTCCGGCTGCTGCCGCTGCCTTTCTGAAAAACTTATGGCTGATCTGGGTCAGAATACCGACGCCGTCGCCAACCTTTCCGGTTGCGTCCTTGCCAGCGCGGTGCTCCAGCTTCTCAACGATATGAAGTGCATCGTCCAGAACCTGATAATCCTGATGGCCGTCGATGTTGACAATGGTTCCGATTCCGCAGGCATCGTGCTCTTCCTGCAGTCCTTCATACATTCGGCTTACCTGTGATTCCTGTAATGTTTTCATATTCTCTCATTCTCTTTACTTGTTGTGCCGGTGAATATTGTGTCTGTGCTTTTCAGTACAGCAACAATTCCTGGTCCGTTTATCCCGGATCAGGAATTGCCATCGCCCTTCCTTGGCTTCCTGTACAGCGAGTCCCGGTTTTTATGACAGAACCTGGATCGCCTTTTATGAATTTATCAGCGAAGTGAGAACAGCATCTCTCCGTAGGTCGGATAAGGAAGATAGCCATCCGGAATGATTGCTTCTGCCTTGTCAACGGAGGAGCGGAGCGCATCCATATCCGCCAGAATGGTTTCATGGTAGAACTTCGCAGCCTTCAACTCGTCCGTTTCCTTCTCAGCCTTCTGGGTATCCTTGCTCAGCTTGTCCAGAGACTTGCTGATCTTCTCAGAGGTTTCATCCAGAGTAGTGATGATCTCGTCCTCGTAGGTGCACTTCAGCTGAGGAAGAAGCTGCTTCTTCTTCAGAGCTTCGTTCGTGACATCCTTCATGTAGCTGACAAGTCCGCTTGTGAAGTCCTTGCGAACCATCTCCTGCATCGTCAGCGATTCAATGTGAATGGTCTTGGAGTAGTTCTCCAGGAAAATTTCGTATCTGGACTGAAGCTCCTCCTCCGTGAAGACCTTATGCTTGGTAAACAGCGCAACTGCTTTGTCGGAAACCAGTCTCGGCATTGCGTCCGGAAGAGACTTCAGATTGTCAAGGCCTCTCTTCTTTGCTTCCTCAAGCCACTCATCCGTGTAGCCGTTGCCATTGAACAGAACCTTCTTGTGGGCATCCAGAAGCTTCTTTAAGAGCTTCTTGACCTCATCTCCCATCTCTCTCTTCTTAACGTCCTTCAGAGCGTCATAGATCTCAGCAAGCTTCTCCGCTACTGCCGTGTTCAGAACAATGTTCGGGTCTGCAACCGACAGGGAAGAGCCCGGCATACGGAATTCAAACTTATTTCCGGTGAAGGCAAACGGCGATGTGCGGTTGCGATCGGTCGTATCCTTCATGATGTGAGGAAGGACTGCGCTCCCAAGGCTCATCGAGCTCTTTCCGGTTCCCTTGAAGGCAGTTCCCTCATCAATCGACTTCAGAACTTCTGCCAGCTCATCGCCGACAAAGACGGAAATGACAGCCGGCGGTGCCTCGTTTGCGCCCAGACGATGATCGTTTCCTGCCGTTGCAACACTGACTCTCATCAGGTCTGCATACTCATCCACTGCTGCAATGGTTGCCAGAAGGAAGACCAGGAACTGAATGTTCTCAGCAGGTGTTTTGCCGGGATCCAGAAGGTTCTCACCGGTATCGGTGATGATCGACCAGTTGTTGTGCTTGCCGGAGCCATTGACTCCGTCAAACGGCTTCTCATGCAGAAGGCATGCGTAGTTGTGCTTGTCCGCAACCTTCTTCATCATCTCCATGGTCAGCTGGTTGTGATCCACGGCGATATTGGCCGTCTCAAAAACAGGTGCAAGCTCATGCTGGCTGGGAGCGACCTCGTTGTGCTTGGTCTTGGCGGGAACGCCGAGCTTCCAGAGCTCCTGATCCAGGTCGTGCATATATTCGGATACCTTCGGCTTCAGAACACCGAAATAGTGATCCTCCATCTCCTGTCCCTTCGGAGCCGGTGCACCGATCAGTGTGCGGCCGGTCAGAAGCAGGTCCTTACGCTTGAGGTACATATCCTTGTCGATCAGGAAATACTCCTGCTCGGATCCTACTGTGGTATCTACATGTGTCACCTCTTCGTTGCCCAGAAGGTGCAGCACCTTGACTGCCTCTGTGGAGAGCGCCTCCATGGAGCGAAGAAGCGGTGTCTTCTTATCCAGTGCCTGTCCGCCGTAGGAGCAGAAGGCGGTCGGGATGTAGAGCGTTCCGTCCTTGATAAATGCCGGTGAAGACGGATCCCAGGCAGTATAGCCTCTTGCCTCAAAAGTAGCGCGAAGACCGCCGGAAGGGAAGGAGGAAGCATCAGGCTCGCCCTTTACCAGCTCTTTTCCGGAGAACTCCATGATGACCTTTCCATCCGGAGTCGGCGAAATAAAGCTGTCGTGCTTTTCTGCCGTAAGTCCGGTCATCGGCTGGAACCAGTGAGTGAAATGCGTTGCGCCGCGTTCAATCGCCCAGTTCTTCATAACTGCTGCGACAGTATTCGCAACGTCCAGCTCCAGATGGCTTCCATTCTTAATGCTCTTATGAACTGCCCGGTAGATGTCCTTCGGCAGACGTTCCTTCATTACCTGATCTCCGAAGACGAGACTTCCGTAAATTTCAGGAATTGATCCCATTGTTTCCATTCTCTATCCTCCTTTTTCGTTCATGCCATCCGTGATTCCCGGAATCACGGAAAACAAAAAAGCGCCTTGAAAGACAGTTTCTCTGTCTCTCAAAGCGCCTTTGCTTTATGGACGTAGGTTTATCACATTGCTTTTTTCATGTCAACACTTTTTCTTTCTGATTGTATACAAAAATACATTCTTCTGCATTTTGTCCTTTTTATACGCAGATCTTTCTGTTTTCTTTGTGAGACTTTCTCTTGACAATTATTTTCCGCAGCGCAATAATGCGGGATATTAAGAAGCGACAAAGAGGTCGCGTACTCACCTTCCATATATATGGAAGCCGGCTCCGTCACAGAAGGGATCCGGATGCGGTGAGGACGAGCTCTTTGCCGCTTCTTTTTATTTTGAATAATTTCAGAAGGAGAATATGTTATGTGCTCAATTTTAGGTTACTGCGGTGCATCCGCGCGGAAAGAAGATGCTGCCGCGGCTCTGGCCAAGACCATTTCCAGGGGCCCCGACGATTCCAGACTTATTGATACCGGAAAGGGATTTCTCGGTTTCAATCGTCTTTCCATTATGGGACTGACGCCGGAGGGAATGCAGCCCTTCGAAAGAGATGGTAGCTATGTTGTCTGCAACGGCGAAATTTACGGATTCCGCCCGATGAAAGAGTACCTGAAGGGACGCGGCTATACTTTTGTTTCCGACAGTGACTGCGAGATCCTTCTTCCTTTATATGAAGAGTACGGCGTAGATATGTTCCGCCTTCTGGATGCGGAATATGCGCTGATCCTGTTTGACGGCCGCACCGGTGAGTACATCGCCGCCCGCGACCCGATCGGAATCCGCCCTCTGTATTACGGCTATGACAAAAAGGGCGTCATCGTCTTTGCTTCGGAGCCGAAGAACCTGATCGAGCTGTGCGACAAGATCCTTCCGTTCCCTCCCGGCTGCTATTATAAGGACGGTTCCTTCCATACTTATCGTGACATGACCGATATTGACTACTATAGTCAAGATGATCTGGATACGATTTGCACGAACATTCATGACAAGCTGATGCGCGGTATTGAGAAGCGTCTCGATGCCGATGCTCCGGTCGGCTACCTGCTCTCCGGCGGCCTTGATTCCTCCCTTGTCTGCGGCGCTGCCGCAAAGCTGATGGACAAGCCTCTGGAGACCTTCTCCATCGGCATGGACATCGATGCCATCGATCTGAAATATGCGAGACAGGTTGCGGAGTACATTCATTCCAATCATCACGAGGTCATCATCACACGTGACGATGTAATCCATGCTCTTGAGCCGGTTGTCGCCGCACTTGGAACCTTTGACATTACTACCATCCGCGCTTCCATCGGCATGTATCTTGTCTGCAAGTGGATTCACGAGAACACCGACATCCGCGTCATCCTGACCGGTGAAATCTCCGACGAGCTGTTTGGCTACAAATATACCGATTTTGCCCCGAGTGCAGACGCCTTCCAGAAGGAAGCCGAGAAACGAATCCGCGAAATCAATGTCTATGATGTGCTCCGCGCAGACCGTTGCATCTCCGTCAACTCTCTGGAAGCCCGGGTCCCCTTCGGCGATCTGGATTTCGTGGACTATGTCATGCACATCGATCCGGAAAAGAAGCTCAACAAATACGGAATCGGCAAATATCTGGTTCGCCATGCTTTTGAAAAGGATGAGCTGATTCCCGAATCCATTCTGATGCGTGAAAAAGCGGCCTTCTCCGACGCCGTCGGACACTCCCTCCGGAATGATCTGATTGAATATGCGGAATCCCTCTACACCGACGAAGAATATGAGGAAAAACGCCGCAAATACACACACTGCACTCCGTTCACGAAAGAGTCTCTTCTCTACCGTGAGCTGTTCGAAAAGTACTACCCCGGCCAGAGCCAGATGATTCCTGATTTCTGGATGCCGAACAAGAGCTGGGAAGGCTGCAACGTCAACGACCCTTCCGCAAGAGTGCTCTCCAACTACGGTGCCTCCGGAGAATAAACGAAATTCTTCGGCGCCGCGAGCGGGAATTTCGCGAAGGCGAATTCAAGTGTCGGTGGAGAATTTCGCGAAGGCGAATTCTCCGCCAACCGAGCAAGCACATGCTGTGCTTGCTCGCAGTAGGAGTTGTTGCCATCGGGCAACAACGAGTACGGTAGTAAGGCGGTTCTTCCGCGGGACCGCTTCACTATACATATTCTCTATTCTTTTTTCACGGAAAAGCCGCGTCCCTCTGGACGCGGCTTTTTCGTATCTATTCTTATTCATTCCTCGCTTGCTTTTTCTTCCGCAGGGATGATTTCTTCCGCTCAGATGCATCCCCAGCTTGCTTTTTTGTGCCGCAGGGATTATTTCCGCCGCCCGGATTCATCCTTATCTTGCTCTTTCCCACCACAGGGATTATTGCGACCGCCCGGATTCATCCCCAGCTTGCTTTTTGGTGCCGCAGGGATTATTTCTTCCGCTCAGATGCATCTCTATCTTGCTCTTTTTTTCCACAGGGATTATTTCCGCCGCCCGGATTCATCCCCAGCTTGCTTTTTTCACCACAGGGATTATTGCGACCGCCCAGCTTCATCCCCAGCTTGCTTTTTTGTGCTGCAGGGATTATTTCGACCGTTCAGATTCATCTCTATCTTGCTCTTTTTCTCCGCAGGGATTATTTCTGACTGTGATGATCCTCCTTGATCCGATACATATTGGCATCCGCCATTTTTACCAGTTCTTCCAGTGTGATGTTCTCATTGCATTCATCCTCTGTCCCGGCATAAACAGCGATCCCGATGCTGGTCTGAATGGACTTCTCCAAAAGTCCCTGCTCGATCTTCGTACGGAACGCAAGAGCTGCTTCCTGGGTCCCACAGGGATAAAGCGCAAGGAATTCATCTCCTCCAAAGCGGCAGACCACTGCCTCAGCAGGCAGGCTTTCCACCACGATCTTTGCAATTTCCTTCAGTACATAATCTCCGTAGCTGTGTCCAAACCGGTCATTTACCTCCTTGAAGCGATCTGCATCAAGAAACATGACAGCGACGCCCTCCTTCCGACGCCACCTCTGAAACGACGGTGCAATCACCTTCTGATAAGCAGTTCGTGCATAAACTCCGGTCAGCTGATCCCGGTTATAAATCTTCTCCAGATGGTTCAATGCCGACCTCAACCGAAGATTCGCATACCGGTTGGACGCCTCCCTGAGGATCAGCTCAATGATCTCGTACAGATCCTGTCGGTCGATCAGAAATCTTGGGTTCTTCAGAATAAAAATTCCAGCCGCATACTGATCAATATGGAAGGAAAACATCAGATACAGAGTTCCCGCCGGTGCATTCAGAACTTCATCCCGGATTTTCACATTCGGGATATGCTCTCTGCGCATCCCGTCCATTCTGCAGCCTGCCGTTTCCAGACAGGAAAGCTCATATCCATCCGTATTCAGCTCGTTCTTCTCTTCCAGTTTCTGAACTCTCCGGTCCAGAATGACAGCATATCCGTCCAGATCCATCTGATCAAACAGATCCATGCTGCTGCGGACCAGCTCCTGAAAGCTCTGGCTGTCATGAAGCTTTGCCTCTGCAGAGGAAAGTGCCGCCGTAAGATCCGCATCCTCCATCGAGGAGACAATCTGCTGCTTCAGCACCTTTCGATAATCAATCTTTCCATCATTGGGACAGCCGCAGCTCTCACCGAGGATAACCTTCGGTTCAATGTAAGACACACGCTCTGGCTTCTCTCCATTCCAGATCTGATTCAGAATGTCGGCACATTGATAGCCGATGTCTTCGCGGCACACCTCTGCGGTAGTGATCTGCGGCTGGAACAGCTGTGCCTTATCAAAATTGTCAAAGCCTGTGACCTTGACATCCGCCGGAACACGATATCCGAGCTTCTCCGCCTCGATCACTGCCGCCACCGCTATGTTGTCATTGGCGCAGATGATCGCATCCGGAAGCTTCCCTCCGTTTTTCGTCAAACACCGGACCGCCTCTGTTCCGGTGTTCTTACCAAAATCCCCATAGCTGACTGTAGCTGCCTCTTCCGGAACCCCAAGCTCCCGGAGCGTATCAAGAAAGGCGGAAACGCGCTGCTCATTTTCGTAGTTTCCCTTCGGTCCTCCCGCAAAATGAAACGACCTGCACCCATGCTCCTCATACAGGTGAAGAACAAACCTCCGGATTGCCCCGAAGCCCTTCACGCTGATATAGTACATTCCTTTCACATCCTGGCAAAGTGCAACCGCAGGCACCCCGCTCTCCCGGATCCGCTGCAGCACGCTCTCTCTTGCTGCAGACTCCATGTTGACCAGATCTACCACGATGCCATCATAACCGGCAAATTCCGGGAGCGTGAAAATATTATCCTCTCCATGCCGGAAATCCGTATTCTGACTTGCTCCCTCCCAGCTGTGAAACCACTCTACCGATACATCCAGTCCATGATCCCGAATGTACGCAATGAGGCCAGTCGACCAGGCTGTTGTGATCATTCTCTTCCACCCGGCCGTCACCAATGCAATTCTTCGTTTCATTTCCATCCCCTGCTGCGTTCCTCGTCTGCCGCGTTCCTCATCCCCGTTCAGATTGCAGCATTCTGCTAATCGACGGAGTAGAAAAGTTTTACAAATAGTGTAGCTTTTCCGCGAAAAAAACTCCACACAAGGGGTCCCATTTTCTGCAAAAAAATGAAATTTCACAAAAATCCGAATGACTTATCAGGTTCACGGTTTATGAAAACACCGTCTGGACCAGAACCATATACAGAATCGTGCCGGAAGCCATGGAGATCAGCATGCTCCGCTTCCACAGGAAGGTGACCGTCACAACTGCAATCGCAGCCGTCTCCGGAATTCCGAAGGTTCCACCCGAAGAAAATGAGACGTTTCGAAGGCAGTAAATTACCAGAAGGCCGAACACCGCGGGTGCCAGATAGCTGCCAAGATAGCGGACAAAGGCCGGTGTCTCTTTCCCTGCCGGAAACAGTATATATGGAAGAAACCTCGTCAATGTAGTTGCAAAAACCGCCGCCCCCACCGTGACGGCCTGCTGAAGCTCTGTCATCTCACTCATTTTGACATTTCTCCTCTTTGTAATGAATATCAGCCATCTTCTCCCTCTTCAGAAGCCATGGACGAAGAATCGTCAAAGCTGCCAGAATGACTCCCATTGCAGGAATCATAAACCGGTCCGGACCGAACAGAAGAAGACAAAGAAGTGCCCCAAGGACTCCGATCAGTTCGCTGGCATGCCCTCTTTCCCTGTCCCTGACCCACTGATTCAGAAAAATTGTCACGAACATGGCTGTCATCACGAAATCAAGTCCTCTGGTATCAAACATAATCTGCGAGCCGGACAAAGCCCCCAGTGCAGCCCCGGCCACCCAGTAAAGCTGATCCAGAAGAGACACCCAAAAATAAAACCACCCCCGGTCAATTCCTTCCGGGATCGCAGCGGAGTAATTCACCGCAAAGGTTTCATCGCTGGTGGTATAGATCAGGTAAAACTTCTTCCACCCCGTCCCTTTATAGCGATCCAGCATGGAGATTCCGTAAAAAAGATGTCTCGCACCGACCATCAGGGCCGTGAGAAAACAAGCCATCGGATGATACGGCGATAACAGAATCGAAACCAGAAGAAATTCCATCGATCCCGTATAAACAATAACCGCTGTCAGAATGGGATAATAAACCGGAAAGCCGCTTGTCACCATCAGAATTCCGTATGTCATTCCGAGAAATAAATATCCTGCCATAACAGGAAGCGTAAGGGGAAATGCCGCCCGGAATGCGCTCGCTGCAGTCTGTGTTTTCTTTGTATGCATGGTATCCTCATTCGCTTATCATATCTTTTCCATATGTTATATAGGTTATGAGTGTAGCATACTTTTCCTGCACCCGCGAGAGTTTTCTTTTCAGCTTATATGCCCCGCGAGAGTTTTCTTTTCAGATTGCATCCGGAGGAAACAATGGCTACAATAAGGAACGCTGTTTCTTACATTCACGATTACTTTCGCTTCAAAAATCAAGGAGAATCACGTTATGATCAAAACCTTCGCCATCATCTGTTTCATCGCCATGTACGTCGTCATGGTCATAAAAACAAAGTGGCGCACCTACACGGCCATGGCAGTGGCTGCCCTGTTCATTGTTTTCGGAGTTCTTCCGTTTGGCAGCATTTTCGGAGCGGTCGACTGGAACGTTCTGCTGATGATCTCCGGTACCATGATTCTTGTCGATTATTTCATCGAGTCAAAGATGCCGAACCGGATTGCCGATCTTCTTCTGGACAAATCCCGCAATGTCATGTGGGTCGCTGTTTTCATGTCTCTCTTTGCCGGCATTGTCTCTGCATTTATTGACAATGTGGCAACCGTCCTGATGGTTGCTCCGGTCGGGCTTGCCATCTGCAAGAAGCTGAAGACCAATCCGGTTCCGATGCTCCTTTCGATCGCCGTTTCTTCCAATTTGCAGGGTGCCGCCACTCTGGTCGGCGATACCACCTCCATCATGCTCGGTGCCTATGCGAAGATGGACTTCACTCATTTCTTCTGGATGAACGGACGCCCCGGTATCTTCTTCGCCGTGGAGCTTGGCGCACTTGCAACAGTTCCGGTCATCATGTTCCTCTTCCGTCATGATACCCAGCCGGTGCACTGTGAAGAGAAGACGGAGGTGAACGATTATTTTCCCTCCTTCATGCTGTGCGGCGTTGTCATTGCCCTGATTCTTGCTTCGTTTCTTCCGAACAAACCCGCGGTCACGAATGGTCTCCTCTGCTGCATTTTCGCTGCCGTCACTGCGCTTCGTCACCTTCTCCGCACACATAGCACGGAAGGCTGGAAGCATGCCATGGGCCAGTTTGATTACCAGACCGTACTGATGCTGGTTTCCATTTTCCTGGTAATCGGCGGCCTCGAGCAGGTCGGCGTCATCGATGATCTCTCCGGCATCATTGCTTCCTTTGGAAAGAGCAACCTGTTCCTGCTCTATACCGTGATTGTCTGGGGATCCGTTGTTATCTCCGCCTTCATCGATAACATTCCTTACGTCGCCACCATGCTTCCTGTGATCCGCGCCGTTTCGATGTCCCTTGGAATTGAGCCGTACCTTCTCTATTTCGGCCTTCTGACCGGTGCGACCCTCGGCGGAAACCTGACTCCGGTCGGCGCCTCTGCCAACATTGCAGCAACCGGTATCCTGAAGAAGGAGGGATACGAGGTCAGCTTCCAGAGCTTCATGAAGATCGGCGTTCCGTTCACACTGACCGCCGTCACCGTCGGTTACCTCTTCCTGTGGCTGGTATGGAAATAAAATTCTTAAGAAACAATTTATAAACAATTCAGATTTCTTTCCGCCAATTCCCTGTATTATAGTAGTATTAACAGAAACAGACGTGAGCTTGTTACGATACAGGCTCACGTTTTTTCCACACTGTAAGATGGGAGAAAGCCATGGAGCAGCATTATATCCAGTTTCAGGATGTCACCAAGAGCTACGGGACCGGAAATGCCCGAATCAACGCACTCGAAGATGTTACCTTCGGAATTGATGAAGGAGAATTCTGTGTTCTGCTTGGTTCCTCCGGTGCCGGAAAGACTACACTTCTGAATATGCTCGGCGGTATGGACACCGTAAGCAGCGGTGAAATCTATTTTCACGGGAAGGAGGTTTCTGCCTTCAAAAAGCGCGAGCTCGTGGAATACCGCCGTCATGATGTAGGCTTCGTTTTTCAGTTCTATAATCTCATTCCCACATTAACGGCGAAAGAAAATGTGGAGATTGCCGCTCAGCTCTGCAAGAATCCGATTCCTGCAGAGGAGGCGCTCTCCATGGTCGGCCTGTCAGAGCGCACCGCCAATTTCCCGGCACAGCTCTCCGGCGGGGAGCAGCAGCGCGTTGCCATTGCGAGAGCACTTGCCAAGAATCCGGAGCTTCTTCTCTGTGACGAGCCGACCGGTGCTCTGGATTACATGACCGGCAAGTCCGTTCTGAAGCTTCTCCATGATCTGAGCCGCGAGCGTCATTCCACGGTCATCATCATTACGCACAATCAGGCCATTGCTCCCATGGCAGACCGGATCATCCGAATCAAAAGCGGCAGGATCCTGTCCAATGACATCAACCGACATGTCGTTCCGATTGAAGAGATCGAGTGGTGAAATCGATGAAGTCCATGTTGAAATTAACGATACGAAATATCCGCTCCTCCTTCATGCGGTATCTGGCAATACTTCTGATCGTCATGCTGAGCGTCGGCTTCTTCTCCGGCCTGAAGATCACCAGAGACGCCATGGCAAAAACCGGAGGCGACTACCTGACGGAGCAGCATTTTTACGATTACCGGCTGATCTCCACGCTCGGATTTACAGAGGATGACGTGCAGGTCTTTTCCGAAGCTTCCGATGTGCAGGCTGCAGAGGGGAGCTTCAGCACGGATGCCCTGCTCACAACGGGCAGTACAGCGGTTCCGTTCAAACTAATCTCCCTGCCTGCAGAAATCAATCTTCCGTCTCTGAAGGCCGGAAGATTTCCCTCGGAAGAACATGAATGTCTCGGAGATGCGGCATATTTTTCCGAATCTGACATCGGATCGGAGCTTGAAGTGGAGGGTGATGACCTTCCTCTCTCCGAAACCACCTTCACCCTTGTCGGACTTGCGGACTCTCCGCTGTACCTTGGAAACGAGCGGGGAGCTTCTTCCATCGGAGTCGGCACGCTCTCCGGTTTTCTGTATCTGCCCGAGGATGCCTTTGAGACAGATGACATCTATACCGAGCTGTACGTGACGATCAAGAATGCCGAACCACCCTACAGCGATGCGTACACCGAACAGATCAAGGACAAAAAAAGCTCCATGAAATCGCTCCTCAGGGAGCGGGCTGACGAAAGATTCGAGGATATTCTGGAAGAAAGCCATCTCACAGAGGAAATGGCAGAGGCAGCCGGAATCGAAAAGCCGGAAACCTATCTTCTGACAAGAGAGGAAAACGCCGGCTATGTCACCTTCGAGAACAACACTTCGATTCTCAGCGGGATCGCCAATATTTTCCCTTTGTTCTTTATCCTGATTGCCATGCTGGTCTGCATGACCACCATGACACGCATGGTTCAGGAGGAACGCACGCAGATCGGCGTTCTCAAGGCAACCGGCTTCGGAAACGGATCCATCATCGGGAAATATCTCCTGTATGCAGGAAGCGCAACCCTGACCGGCTGGGCCGCCGGATTTTTTCTCGGCACCTTTGGTCTCCCGCAGATATTCTGGCGCGCCTATTCCTCGATGTACAGCTTTGCTCCGCTGAAGTATCTGTTCAGTCCGGTGCTTGCCGCTGCGACGCTCCTTGCCTCCATGGCAGGAATCCTTGGCAGCACCTGGCTCTCCTGCCGGAATGAGCTGAAGAGTGCTCCTGCCGAGCTTCTTCGTCCCAGTGCTCCCCAGATCGGAAGGAAAATTCTTCTGGAGCGGCTCCCGCTTTTCTGGAACCATCTTTCCTTTCTCCAGAAGGTTACGCTTCGCAACATGTTCCGCTATAAAAGGAGACTGTTCATGATGCTCATAGGCATCAGCTGCTGCGCAGGGCTCATTCTTACCGCCTTCGGCGTACGGGACTCCATGACAGGCATCGGAACCACGCATTTCGAGGAAATCCAGCACTACGATCTGCAGGCTTCCTATGAAAAAGGAGACGAAGAGAAAGCGCTTTCAGAACTTTCCGAACTGGACGGCATCAAGGAGGCGCTCCCGGTTCTCTCGGAATATGTCGACGTCCGCTCCATGAAGAACATCAATCTTCTCGCTGCGAAAAACCTGGAGGACCTGTCGCCGTTCTGGGATTTTCACCAGACCCCCGGCACCGACACCGGTGAAATCCGGCTGCCGCGCGAGGGAGAAGCCATCATCAGTCAGAAAATCGCACAGCGCCTTGGCCTTTCTGTCGGTGATTCTCTGGAAATGGAAAACGAGGACCATGAGAAGCTTACGGTGAAGATCAGCGGTATTTTCACCTGCTATGTAGACAATTTCATTGTGTTGTCGGACAAGACCTGTGAAAAGTCCTTTGGCCCCTTTGAAACCAATTCCGCTCTGATCCTCTCCGATGTCAGCGATCAGGAGCAGCTTGCGAAGGAGATCATGGCACTGCCGGATATCGCAGGTGTGTCGCAGCTTTCCGTCACCAGAGATTCCATTGACAGCCCGATGTCCTGCCTGGACGATATCATCTGGCTGATTGTACTGTTCTCCGATGCCCTTGCCTTTATTGTTATTTTCAATCTGACGAACATCAATCTGGCGGAGCGAAGCAGAGAGGTTGCAACGGTTGAAGTTCTCGGCTTTTATCCAAGAGAGACGGCGAAATACATCCTGCAGGAAAATCTGATCCTGTCGCTTATCGGAAGCGTGATCGGACTTCCTCTCGGCACCCTGTTCCACCGCCTGGTCATGCAGATGATCGACCTGGAAGCAACGGCCTTCCGCGTTTACATTGCTCCGAAGAGCTATGTCTCCACGCTGATCTGTACGGCGCTGTTTGCCGTCTTTGTAAACTTCCTGATGAGACGTCAGGTACGGAAGATCAAAATGGCAGAATCCCTGAAGGCCGTGGAATAAGCCTCGCCCTCCGCCGCCAGGCGCACCTGCAAAAAAAGAGTGTTTCATCCGGTTTCCCGGTGAAACACTCTTTTTCTTATCCCTTCAGGATCTCTTCGGCTCTGCGGATTTCCTCCGCTGTCGGAGGCTGCACGCCCTCGAGCGGATAAGGAATCCCAAGCTTTTCATATTTCGGAATGCCCATTGTATGATACGGAAGGACCTCCACACGCTCCACGCAGTCCGGGCAGATCTCCCGCAGGTGATCCAGGAAGCTCCGGAGCCTTTTCAGATCTTCTTCGTCCGTTGTGATTCCCGGAACCAGAACGTGGCGAATCCACATTTTCTTCCTGTGAACTGCCAGATAGACTGCAAGATCCCTGATGTTGTCATTGACCCATCCGGTCAGTTTCTTATGCTTCCCGCAATTGATCTGCTTCAGGTCCAGAAGAAACAGGTCCGTCACCTTCATCAGTTCATCGAACTTCTGCAGCTCCGGATCCGCTTCTGAAAACGGCTGTCCCGAGGTATCCAGCGCGGTATGAACGCCCTTCTCCTTACACAGCCGGAACAGCTCCGTCACGTAATCCATCTGCAGCAGTGCTTCACCGCCGCTGACCGTAATACCGCCGCCGTTTTTCCAGTAGCTGTGATACCGCCATGCCTTTCGGAAGGTTTCCGCAGGCGTCTCCAGATAGGAGCCTTCTGCGGAATCTCCCCAGGTTTCCGGATTATGACAGTACTGACACCGCATCCGGCAACCCTGAAGAAAAACAATATAGCGGACCCCCGGCCCGTCCACCGCGCCGAAGGTCTCTATGCTGTTGATATTTCCCTGAATCATAAGTGATCGTGGAAGGTTCTGGAGATAACATCTTCCTGCTGCTCTCTGGTAAGGGAGATGAACTTCACCGCATATCCGGATACACGGATGGTGAAGTTTGCATACTCCGGCTTCTCCGGGTGCTCCATGGCATCGATCAGCTTCTCGCGGCCAAAGACGTTGACGTTCAGGTGATGTGCGCCCTGGTCAAAATAGCCGTCCAGAACATTGACCAGATTTGCGGATCTCTCCGCATCATCATGTCCGAGTGCGCCCGGGTTCATGGTCTGGGTGTTGGAAATTCCATCCAGTGCCCAGTGGTACGGGAGCTTTGTCAGAGAGTTCAGAGATGCCAGAAGACCGTTCTGCTCTGCGCCATAGGACGGATTTGCTCCGGGAGCAAGCGGTGTCCACGCACGGCGTCCGTCAGGCATGTTTCCGGTGTACTTACCATACACAACGTTGGAGGTAATGGTAAGAATGGAGGTTGTTGCCTCCGAATTCCGGTAGGTATGATGCTTCTTGATCTTCTCGATGAAGGCATGCAGAAGCCATACACCGATCTCATCGGCACGGTCATCATCGTTTCCGTACTTCGGGAAATCGCCCTCGATCTCATAGTCCTGTGCGAGGCCGTTCTCATCGCGGATGACCTTTACCTTCGCGTACTTAATCGCACTCAGGGAGTCGATAACGTGAGAGAAGCCTGCAATACCGGTTGCAAAGGTGCGGCGTACATCGGTATCAATCAGAGCCATCTCAGCAGCTTCATAGTAGTACTTGTCATGCATGTACTGAATCAGGTTCAGGATGTTGACATAAAGTCCTGCCAGCCAGTCCAGCATAAGGTCATACTTCTTCATGACCTCATCGTAGTCAAGATACTCGGAAGTAATCGGTGCATAAGCCGGTCCGACCTGTCTGCCGTTCTTCTCGTCCACACCGCCGTTGATGGCATACAGCAGGCACTTTGCAAGGTTTGCTCTTGCGCCGAAGAACTGCATCTCCTTACCGGTCTGTGTTGCGGATACGCAGCAGCAGATGGAGTAGTCGTCGCCCCATACCGGCTTCATAACGTCATCGTTCTCGTACTGAATGGAAGAGGTGGTGACGGAAATCTTAGCCGCATACTTCTTGAAGTTCTCCGGAAGCTGGCTGCTGTAGAGAACCGTCAGGTTCGGCTCCGGGGAAGGTCCCATGTTCTCAAGCGTATGAAGGAAACGATAATCGTTCTTCGTTACCATGGAACGGCCGTCCATCCCGATGCCGGCAACCTCCAGTGTTGCCCATACCGGGTCTCCGGAAAACAGCTCATTGTAGGACTTGATTCTTGCAAACTTCACCATACGGAACTTCATGGTGATGTGGTCGATCAGCTCCTGTGCCTCAGCCTCTGTAAGCGCTCCTTCCTCCAGATCACGATTGATATAAATATCAAGGAAGGTGGAAATTCTTCCCACGCTCATCGCAGCGCCGTTCTGGGTCTTGATTGCTGCAAGGTAGCCGAAGTAGAGCCACTGAACCGCTTCCTTCGCGTTGCGGGCGGGTGCGGAAATGTCATAGCCATAAGCCTTTGCCATCTCCTTCATTCCCTGCAGCGCACGGATCTGCTCGGAGATTTCCTCGCGCTGACGGATGATGTCGTCAGTCATTGTGCCATCGCCGCAGTTCTCCTGATCCTCCTGCTTCCACGCGATCAGCTGATCAATACCGTACAGAGCAACTCTGCGGTAATCGCCGACGATTCTTCCTCTTCCGTAGGTATCCGGAAGTCCGGTTACGATATGGCTGTGGCGTGCAGCACGCATCTCAGGTGTATATGCATCGAATACTGCCTGGTTATGCGTCTTGTGGTACTCGGTAAAAATCTTATGCAGCTGCGGATTCGGATGATATCCGTACATCTCGCACGCTTCCTCTGCCATCTTGATTCCGCCGTAGGGCATGAACGCACGCTTCAGCGGCTTGTCGGTCTGAAGTCCGACCACCTGCTCCAGATCCTTCATGGATTCGTCAATATATCCGGGGCCATATGCGGTCAGAGAGGAAACCACCTCGGTCTCCTCATCCAGAACGCCGCCCTTCTCACGCTCTTCCTTCTGCAGCTCCTGCAGTCTTCCCCAAAGCTTGCCAGTTGCTTCGGTGGGATCTGCCAGAAAGCTCTCATCTCCCTCATAAGGTGTGTAGTTCTTCTGGATAAAGTCGCGCACGTTGCACTCGCGTCTCCAGATGTTGCCCTCAAACCCGTTCCAGGCTTCATTCTGCAGCATGTTTCAATCCTCCTCTTTGAATGTTAGACAGTGTGTAATTAGTGGCCGCTAACTGGCCTTCTTCCAAGATACCCTGCTCTCCGGAAAATGTCAATCCATAGCAATCATTCTGCCGGAATATGCCCTTCTCCCCTGGAAGCATTTCCTGCTTACCTGAGTCAGCAGACGATTTTCAGTTTATCGGATTTCTGTATTTCTGTCATTCCTTATTTTATCGAGCCACAAAAAACCTCTCCATCCGAAACGGATGAAGAGGTTTTCTGAAAATCTGTACCATATAAAAATAAAACCACCCCGATGAAGTCCGGTCCGCTCACAGAGCCGGATTACAGAACATCACTCCTGCGAACGTACCCCGGATAATCCGGTTCTGCCGTCAGTTCCTTCGCATTGATGATCTTCGCCCATTTGTCCACAATCTGGTTCTCCAGGTGGACGTTCTCACCAATGACAGAGTGTCCGAGGATCAGGCAATTCTTCACGACGGCGCCCTTCTTGATTTCCACACCGCGGCCAATCACCGAATTCTCTACCGTACCATAAACAGAAGAGCCGTTTGCCACCATGGAATTCACGACTCTGGCTCCTTCGTAGTAATGAACCGGAATCGCATCTGTCGTCTGCGTATAAATCGGCCAGTCCGAGGAGAACAGCTGCTGCGCGGTATCATAGTGCAGAAGCTCCATGTTCGCACGGAAATAACTCCGGAGGTCATAGATGGCTGCCATATATGAGCCTTTATGCTGTGCGCCGCGGATATCCAGGCTGTCATGCTCAAGATTCAGGATATCAGTCAGATTGAAGATGGAGGAATGCTTCTTCGCGTCACGGATCAGCTTGATCAGCATCTCCTTCTTCATGACATAGGTATCCATGAAGATGTTGCGGTTCGGGATCGATCCATCATTGCGATGAATGGACTTCACACCCTTCTGACGATTCAGATCCAGAACAGCACAGTTCCGATACCAGTCATCCGCCTTGTCGGTCTTGTGATAAAGAAGCGTCACATCCGCTCCGCTGTCCACATGCTGCTGCAGAAGCTGCTGAAAATCCTGCTTGAAGATCATGTTGCCGGGAGTAATGACCACGTAGGGCTGCTGCATTCTCTCAATGACTTCGATATTATCCATAAAAGCAGCGACATCCGTATTATAAATTGCGTTTACGCGGCTGTCCTGATTGAACAGGAGCTGAAGCTTGCCGCGCTTGGCATTGATGTTGTAATGCTGTCCATAGCTTAAGTGCTCTGCAAGAGAGCGAGGATTCTGGCTGACATAAACCTGAATGCGGTCAATGTTGCTGTTGGACAGGTTGGAAACCGGGAAATCCACCACGCGGTATCTTCCCAGGAAGGAGAAGGCCCCGATCGGCCGGTAGTCCTCCATTCCCTGTACATGATAACGGCCATTGGAGGCCGTGACGATTCCAAATGCATTGATCATCTTATTCAACCCCCTTTACGTTCTTCGCAACCAGAAGAATGCTCTCGCTGTCCGCGCTGCCGACAACGGCACCCTTTCCGATGTGAACATTGTTGGCAACAAGGGCTCTTGTCACGACGGCTCCCTCATCGACAACCGCTCCGGGCATCAGCACGGAATCCACCACCTTCGCATCCTTTTCCACATCCACGTGTGTGAAAACAACGGAATGCTTCAGATCCCCTTCAATATGCGCGCCCTGTGTGATGTAGGCTTCGTCCACATGTGCCTCAGGTCCGATGTACTGCGGCAGCTCCGGTGCATCCTCGGTATAGATCTTCCAGGAAGGATCATCCAGGTTCAGTGCACTCTTCTCATCCAGAAGATCCATGTTGGCCTCCCAGAGAGAATCGATGGTTCCGACATCCTTCCAGTATCCCTTGAACTCGTATGCCATCAACGTCTTCCCGTCATTCAGCAGACGCGGAATGATATCCTTTCCGAAATCATGACTCGAATTCGGATCGTCTCTGTCTGCAATCAGAAGCTTCCGGAGAACCTTCCAACTGAAAATATAGATTCCCATGGAAGCCAGATTGGACTTCGGGTGCTCCGGCTTCTCCTCAAACTCTGTGATGTGACCGTTTCCATCGGTATTCATGATACCGAAGCGACTGGCCTCCTTCATCGTAACCCCAATCACCGCAATGGTCGCATCTGCCTTGTTCTGCTTGTGGAACGAAAGCATCTCGTCGTAGTTCATCTTATAAATATGGTCGCCGGAGAGGATCAGAATATAATCCGGATCATACTGATCGATGAAGTCAATATTCTGCGTAATGGCATCTGCCGTTCCGCGGTAAACGTTCAGATTGGCATCTGCCTTTTCGCGGGGAGGCAGTACATAGACACCGCCGTCACGAGTATCAAGGCCCCAGTTCTTGCCACCTGCTACATAGGAATTCAGTAAAACCGACTCGTACTGCGTCAGAACGCCGACCACGTCAATGCCGCTGTTTGCACAGTTGGAAAGCGGAAAATCCACAATCCTGTACTTGCCGCCAAAAGAAACCGCCGGCTTCGCGACCTTGTTCGTCAGGTCCTTCAGACGGCTGCCGCGTCCGCCGGCCAGAATCATCGCCAGCATTTCGTTCTTGCTCATATGAATTACCTCCCCGATAAGGATAAAATAATATTGCTTTTATTGTATCAAACCGGGTTTGCGAATAAAAGAGTTTCATGTAAAAGACGCACAATTATCGTGTTAATTGTGCGTCCGTTTTGTATATATCTGCTTAATCTACTGCAATGATTTCATTTTTCAGAATCAAAGCCTTCCTGCTTCGATCTGCTTCTCCCAGCCGCTTCTGCGGAAATAAATCGCCATTATCAGGGAGCACACAAGCCATCCGGCCGGATATCCCAGTGCAATCAAGGCCTCCGAATGGAAGGCGTGCGAGATCACATACAAATAGATCTGGCGGAAAACCACGAAGGAGAACAGCATAATGATCATCGGCGTCTTCGACTGACCGATACCGCGGAGAACGCAGGCATGAATCTGATTGGAGGCACAGAGCCCGTCAAACAGGCAGTTGCAGCGAATGAACAGGGTTCCATACCGCAGGACCTCCGGATCCTGATTGAACAGTGCCACAATCTGCGGTGCCGCAATGAATTCTGCAATGCAAATCGCATACGTCAGGATAAATGCAAGCCGGATGGACGTGCGCACGCCCTCCTTGATTCTCTGTACGTTGCCGGCACCGGCATTCTGTCCGGTGAAGGTAGTCACGCCAAGCGCAATGCTCTGAAGCGGAAGCATGACAAAGGCATCCACGCGTCCGTATGCCCCCCAGCCCGAAGCGCTGGCATTCCCGAAGCTGTTGATATAGCCCTGCACGAACACATTCGAAAACGAAATAATCGCCATCTGAAGTCCGGCGGGCAGACCGATCCGGATGATTTTCCAGAGGGAGCATCGGTCGATTCGCATTTCCCGGAAAGAAATTCCATAGTCCTCCGTGCTCCGGGATAACACAAACAGTCCAAGAAACGCCGATACAAACTGCGACAGAATCGTCGCAAAGGCAACTCCCGCAACGCCAAGCTGAAAATACAGGACGAACAGAAGATCCAGTACCACGTTCAGGAGGCTCGTGATAATCAGGAACAGAAGCGGCCTCTTCGAATCTCCGACCGCGCGGAGAATCGCCGAGGTCATGTTGTAGAACATCAGGCCTTCGATTCCAAGGAAGTAAATTCTCAGATAAACCGAAGCAAGCGGCACAATGCTCTCCGGCGTCTGCATGAAGCGAAGAAGCGTCGGCGTGATGCCGACTCCCACCACCATCATGAACAGACCAAGGAGGAAGGTCGCAGAAAGAGCGGTGTGCACCGCCTTGCGAAGACCTGCACGGTCCCTTCTTCCAAAGCAATGCGAGATCACCACGCTGGCTCCGGTTGACATTCCCATAAAGAGTCCAACCAGCGTATTGACCGCCGAACCCGTCATGGTCACGGCTGCCAGCGCATCCGCACTGACAAAATTTCCCACCACAACGCTGTCCACCGTACTGTAGAACTGCTGGAACACGTTTCCGAAGAAAAGCGGAAGTGCAAACAGAATCAGCTGCCGCAGAATCGGCCCCTTTGTCATATCTCTGGCTTTTGTCTTCACAGAGCTCGTTCTTGTACAGTCCGCTGCAGTTTGATCTCCCATTTCGCATTCTCCCCCCGGACATTAATATGCCGCTTCTTATCCCGATCATATCACTCTGAAACTGCATAAACCATATCTCCCTTGTGATTGACGCCGAAACGCCTGTTAGCATTGTCTAACCATCGTCATAGGCCGTATAATTCTAAAGGCTGAACGTTACTTTTATAACAATATCGGCATAGATAGATCCATTAAGGAAGGAGAACATTTATGGTTTACTCACAGGAAGTAAAGAACATGTGCGTCGTACACCAGGGCGTACACCATGGCGCAGCTCCGATCCCGGAAGAGGCGAAATGGGTAAAGTCCAGAGAGATCAAGGACATCTCTGGCTACACACACGGCGTTGGCTGGTGCGCTCCTCAGCAGGGTGCCTGCAAGCTGTCTCTGAACGTCAAGGACGGCATCATTCAGGAAGCTCTGGTTGAGACCATCGGCTGCTCCGGAATGACTCATTCTGCAGCTATGGCAGCTGAGATTCTTCCCGGACTTACTGTTCTGGAGGCTCTGAACACAGACCTTGTCTGCGATGCCATCAACACTGCAATGAGAGAGCTGTTCCTTCAGATCGTTTACGGCCGTTCCCAGAGCGCATTCTCTGAGGATGGACTGCAGATCGGTGCAGGTCTTGAAGACCTTGGAAAGGGAACCCGCTCCATGGTCGGCACAACCTACGGCACTCTGGAGAAGGGACCCCGTTACCTTGAGCTGACCGACGGCTACATCACTGACCTTGCTCTGGACGAGAACGATGAGATCATCGGCTACAAGTTCGTAAACTTCGGCAAGATGATGGACTTCATCAAGGCCGGCGACGATGCAGCTACCGCTCTGGAGAAGGCTTCCGGCAAGTACGGCCGTGTTGCTGATGCTGCGAAGTTCATCGATCCGAGAAAACAGTAATTCAGAAGGAGGAGAAAGAAATGGCATTATTTGAATCTTATGAGAGAAGAGAGCCCCAGATTCTTGCCACCCTGAGCAAGTATGGTATTTCCTCCGTTGAGGAATGCAAGACCATCACAGAGGCTGCTGGTCTGGACGTTTATCATCTGGTAGAGGGCATTCAGCCGATCTGCTTCGAGAACGCGAAGTGGGCATACACCGTAGGCGCTGCCATCGCCATCAAGAAGAACTGCCGCAAGGCTGACGAGGCTGCTGCCGCAATCGGCGAGGGCCTTCAGTCCTTCTGCATCCCCGGCTCCGTTGCTGACCGCCGTAAGGTTGGTCTTGGCCATGGTAACCTCGGCAAGATGCTTCTGGAAGAGAACACCGAGTGCTTCGCATTCCTGGCCGGCCACGAGTCCTTCGCTGCAGCTGAGGGTGCAATCGGTATCGCTGACAAGGCAAACAAGGTTCGCACGAAGCCGCTTCGTGTTATCCTGAACGGCCTCGGCAAGGATGCTGCCAAGATCATCTCCCGTATCAACGGCTTCACCTATGTTGAGACTGAGTTTGACTACTTCACCGGCGAGCTGAAGGTTCTCTCCGAGACCTGCTACTCCAAGGATCCTTCCAGCCCGCGTGCAAAGGTTCGCTGCTACGGTGCTGACGATGTACAGGAAGGCGTTGCCATCATGTGGAAGGAGAATGTTGATATCTCCATCACCGGTAACTCCACCAACCCGACTCGTTTCCAGCATCCGGTTGCAGGCACCTACAAGAAGGAAAGACTCGAAGCCGGCAAGAAGTACTTCTCCGTTGCATCCGGCGGCGGCACCGGCCGTACCCTTCATCCGGACAACATGGCAGCAGGTCCTGCTTCCTATGGCTTCACGGATACTCTTGGCCGTATGCACAGCGATGCTCAGTTCGCAGGCTCCTCTTCTGTTCCGGCTCATGTAGAAATGATGGGTCTGATCGGAATGGGCAACAACCCGATGGTTGGCGCAACGGTTTCCACCGCGGTTTCCGTCGCACTGGCTGCAGAGCAGGGCAAGTTCTGATTGTCATCGGACGATATTATGTAAAAAGGGGCTGCCGCATCAGAGAAAAATCTCTGATGCGGCAGTCCCTTTCTTCAGGCCCACAGCGTGAAACTGCAATCATCAAATAGCAGCATCTCAGAAACATCTGCAACAAATCAGAAACGTGTACCGCCTTTCATTGTCACCGAAAGCTTCAGGCCCAGACAATCCAATATTTTAAGGAGAGTATCAAGTCTTGGCATGCACGTTTGAGATTCAATTCTTGCAACCGAGGATTGCGGAATACCACACTCTGCAGCCAGTTCGCGCTGACTCAGACCAAGCTCATTTCTTCTTCGTATCATCGCACTGATGATTCTGGAATTTTCTTCAATTTCGTCAAGATCCCGGCCTGCTTCCAGATCCGTTTCCCTTATAAAATTTTTATAATCATCCCACGTTCTCATTACGTCTCACCCTTCAATTACCAATCCTTGTTTCTTTGTAAATAGTCATCTCGCTCCGCTTTTGCCTTTATAATTTCTCTTATCGGCGTTTTCTGTGTTTTCTTGCGAAAATGATGAAGCAGAACATATCCGCATCCTTTTCCTTTGAAAAAGAATAAAACTCTATTGTTTCCAGGTCGCAGTTCCCAAATATCTTCATCCAGATGCTTTACAATTGTATCGGGGAGCATAGTACCATTATCAGCGAGCAATTGAATAGAATACAACACCTGTTTGTATTGAATTCTCGCATCCTTGACAGATCGTCCTTTTATACGTAAGTCCTCCAGCCAATTCCACACCTCAGAAAATCCATGGCGATCTTCATAAAACTCAATTTGAATCAACAGTTCTCCTCTCCGCAGATGATAGCATATTCGCTATCATTCATGCAATCATCTTTTTCTGCTCATACCATTCATAAGGTGCTTATGTGACTGCCGTTAGATACAAAAACACCCGTACCCAGCCAGGTACGAGTGTAATGAATACTTTCACGTGGAATCTATTGATAAAATATCCAAAAAAGGAATGTTTCTGAATTAAGCTTTGGCATGCACGGCGTCCGCCATCTCCTTTACATACTCACCGACCGGCCCGGCTGCTTCTTTTCCATATTTCGCAATGATCTTGATGATTGCAGATCCCACGATGGCTCCGTCGGAGAGCTCTGCCATTTTTGCTGCCTGCTCCGGTGTGGAAATTCCAAAGCCTACGGCGCAGGGAATCTCTGTATTCTTCTTGACCAGATCGGTCATTGCTGAAATATCCGTTGTAATCTCGCTTCTTGTGCCGGTTACGCCAAGGGAGGATACCATATAGATAAAGCCCTTCGCTTTCTTTGCAATCATCGCGATACGGTCCTCAGAGGTCGGTGCAATCATCGAAATCAGATCCAGCCCATAGCGGTCAAAAACCTCTGTGAATTCTTCCTTTTCCTCATAAGGCACGTCCGGAAGAATCAGGCCGTCAATTCCTGCATCCGCGGCCTTCTGTGCAAACTTCTCGCAGCCATAGGAGAAGACCACATTGGCATAGGTCATGTAAACCATCGGTACCGTGATGGTCTTACGCAGCTTCTTCGTCAGCTCGAACACCTTATCCGTTGTCGTCCCGGCCTTTAATGCCACTTCATCGGCTTCCATGATAACCGGTCCCTCTGCCGTCGGATCCGAAAACGGGATGCCCAGCTCAATCAGATCTGCTCCATTCTCCACAGCCGCGTGAACCACCTTTTCCGTGGTCTCCAGATCCGGATCTCCTACGGTAATGAAGGCAATAAATGCTTTATGATTCTGAAATGCTTCCTCTATCCGGCTCATTCTGAAATCTCCTCTCCGCGGTATCTTGCAATTGCTGCGCAGTCCTTGTCGCCTCTTCCGGAAACCGTGATCACGATCACCTTATCCTTGTCCAGCTTCGGAGCAAGCTTCATGGCATAAGCGATGGCATGAGAGCTCTCGATGGCCGGGATAATGCCTTCCATCCGGGACGTATATTCAAAGGCTTCCACCGCCTCATCGTCTGTAACCGGAACATACTCCGCCCGTCCGATGTCATGCAGATACGCATGCTCCGGTCCGATTCCCGGATAATCCAGGCCTGCCGAAATGGAATACACCGGTGCAATCTGTCCATATTCGTTCTGGCAGAAGTAGGACTTCATTCCATGGAAAATACCAAGGCGTCCTGTATTGATCGTTGCGGCTGTTTCAAAGGTATCGACGCCGCGGCCTGCCGCCTCGCAGCCGATCAGCCGCACCGAAGGATCGTCAATGAAGTGATAGAATGAGCCGATGGCATTGGAGCCGCCGCCGACACAGGCGATCACCGCATCCGGAAGTCTTCCCTCCTTCTCCAGCATCTGCTCCCTGATCTCTTTGGAGATCACTGCCTGAAAATCACGGACAATGGTCGGGAACGGGTGAGGTCCCATGACTGAGCCCAGGCAATAGTGCGTATCCTCAATGCGGCTCGTCCATTCGCGCATTGCCTGCGAAACCGCATCCTTCAGCGTTCCGGTTCCATCGGTGACAGGAACCACCTCCGCGCCGAGAAGCTTCATCTTGTAGACATTCAGCGCCTGCCTTTCTGTGTCCACCTTTCCCATAAAAACAACACATTCCATTCCAAGAAGTGCTGCCACCGTTGCCGTTGCCACGCCGTGCTGGCCTGCTCCGGTCTCCGCGATCAGACGGGTCTTTCCCATTTTCTTCGCCAGAAGTGCCTGACCGAGACAGTTGTTGATTTTATGAGCTCCGGTGTGGTTCAGATCCTCACGTTTTAAGTAAATCTTCGCACCGCCGAGGTCCCTCGTCATCTTCTCCGCATAATACAGACGGCTCGGACGCCCCGCATAGTCATTGAACAGCTGCGTCAGCTCTGCATTGAACTGCGGATCGTTTTTGTATTTGCTGTAGGCTTCCTCCAGCTCAATCACTGCATTCATCAAAGTTTCCGGAATGTACTGTCCTCCGTGAACTCCGAATCTTCCATTCTGGTTCGTCATCTCTGTTATCCTTTCTTATTCTTCATCCGCGCCGAATACGGCGGCCATACCGTCCGCACTGCGAGCCGCAATCACTCCCCGCGCACTGCGGTCACAAATCTTCTTATCTTCTGTGGATCCTTCCTTCCATCTGTTTCCAGAGAGGAGCTGACATCCACGGCGAAGGGCTTTGCCTCCTCAATGGCGAGCTGCACGTTATCCGGTGTCAGTCCTCCTGCGAGGAAAAATCGTCTTCTGCAGTTCTTCAGAAGGCTCCAGTCGAAGCTCTCTCCCGTGCCGCCTGCTCCGTGATCCAGAAGGATCTCATCTGCTGCCGAGGCTTCTGCTTTCCGGACATCCTCTTCGTTCTCGATCCGGAAGGCCTTTACGATGCAGAGATCTCTTCGCCCCTTATATTCTTCCCGGAGTCTCCGGATTTCTTCATCCGTCTCCTGCCCGTGAAGCTGTACCATATCCAGCCGGCAGATTTCCAGCACCCTCCGGATTTCTTCGGCCCCGGCGTTTACAAATACGCCGACCGGCCGGGTTCTCGCATCCAGCATTCTCCGAAGCTCCTCTGCCTGCTCCGGAGAAATGAACCGTTTCCTCGAAGGATCGAAGATAAAACCGGTGTATTCCGGAAGCTGTTCGTTGACGGCCTGTACATCCGATAAGGTGCGGAGGCCGCAGATTTTTATTTTTACAGGACCATTTGCCGATCTCATTCCGACCTCCTGTTCCTTCTCTCATGTCAGCCCTCGTAGCCGGTTCAGCTCCTCCTTCGGGCTTCCGGCGCGCATCAGCTGCTCTCCGACGAGAACCGCGTTTACACCGTTTTGCCGAAGGATCTCCACATCCTCCGGAGTCCGGATCCCGGACTCTGCAACAAAGATGGTTCCTGCAGGTGCACAGGAGCGAAGCCGGATGCTGTTGTGAATGTCCACCGTGAAATCCTTCAGGTTCCGGTTGTTGACACCGATGATTCTTGCTCCCGCCGAAACGGCCGAGGCAACCTCGGCCTCATCATGCGCTTCCACAATTGCAGAGAGCCCCAGGGAATCTGCAACCTTCAGATACTCCTCCAGCGTTCCGGTATCCAGAATGGCACAGATCAGAAGAATGGCAGAGGCTCCGAGAAGCTTCGCCTCATAGATCATGTACGGATCCACGGTAAAATCCTTGCGAAGACAGGGTACCGTGACCTCTTCTGCGATCTCCCGGAGGTATTCCGTGGAGCCGAGGAACCATTTCGGCTCAGTAAGAACCGAGATGGCAGAAGCGCCTGCCTCCTCATACTGCCTTGCAATTTCCAGATAGGGAAAATCCGGAGCAATGAGTCCCTTGGAGGGCGAAGCTTTTTTACATTCACAGATAAAATGAATGTCGCCGTCTGCTGCCAGTGCCTTCTCGAAGCGGAACGGCTCCGGGAAATCCGGCGCAGAAGTTCCCGCATTCAGGACACCCTTCCTTGAAGCGGCCAAGGCTTCTTCCCGGATTTCCTCCAGCGGCTTTCTCTCCTTCGCCTGTTCCACACGGTATCTGGCATAATCCGCCAGCTGGTCCAGAATCGTACTCATCGGCTGCTGACCTCAATCACTTTGTTCAGGGTTTCCAGTGCCTTTCCGGTATCGATCAGCTCTGCTGCAAGCTTCACGCCGTCCGCCAGAGTCTCGGCTGCCTTGCCGGCATAGAGCGCCGCCCCTGCGTTCAGAAGAACGATGTTTCGTCTTGTTCCTGTGATGGTTCCGTTCAGGATGCCTCTTGTAATCTGCGCATTCTCCTCTGCCGTGCCGCCGACAATTTCGTCCTTGGTTCCTCTTTCAAGGCCAAAGTCTTCCGGCTGAATCACCGAGGTCCGATAAAAGCCGTCGCGCAGCTCGCAGATCGTTGTCGATGCGCTTGCGGAGATTTCATCCAGATGGTCCTGTCCGAAAACAACGAGGCCTCTCTTGACCCCAAGGGAGCTCAGCACCTTCGCAACCGGCTCCACCAGATATTCATCGTATACGCCAAGAAGGAACATCTCCGGCTTTGCGGGGTTCGTCAAGGGGCCCAGAATGTTGAACACTGTGCGGAAGCCAAGCTCCTTGCGGATCGGTCCCACGTACTTCATTGCGGAATGATACTTCTGTGCAAACATGAAGCAGAAGCCTGCCTCCTCCAGCATCTTCCGGCAAAGCTCCGGATCCTGCTGAATGTTGACGCCGAGTGCCTCCAGGCAATCCGCTGTTCCGGAAAGGGAAGAGGCTGCACGGTTTCCGTGTTTTGCCACCTTGACGCCGCCTGCTGCCACAACCATTGCTGCTGTCGTGGAAATGTTAAAGGAATGTGCACCGTCTCCGCCGGTTCCGACAATTTCCAGGACCTCCATCCCGGGATGCTCCACCGGAGTTGCCAGCGAACGCATCGCATAGGCGCAGCCTGAAATCTCATCGATGGTCTCTGCCTTGGTCGATTTGGTCGACAGCGCCGCAAGGAAGGCTGCGTTCTGCGTCGGAGTGGTCTCGCCGCGCATGATCTCCAGCATGGTTTCCTTCGCCTCGTCATAAGTGAGATCTTCCTTATTCACAATCTTGATAATGGATTCCTTAATCATGATCTTTCTCCTCCTTATTTCCGCTCCTTTTGCTTTCTTTCGCTCACAGCTCCAGGAAGTTTGCCAGAATTTTTGCGCCGTCCGGTGTCATAATGGATTCCGGATGGAACTGCAGTCCGAATACCGGGTACTCCGTATCCTGCACCGCCATCACCTCATCGTCCTTCGTCTTTGCAATGACGCGGAGGTTATCCGGAAGTGTTTCCTCAACTGCCGCAAGCGAGTGATATCTTGCAACCGGAATTTCCTTTGGCAGGCCCTTGAAAATCGGGCTTTCCGTATCTATCTCCGCAATGGACTGTTTGCCGTGCATCAGCCTTTTCGCATAGCCGACCGTCGCGCCGTAGGCCTCGCAGATCCCCTGCTCACCCAGGCAAACCCCGAGGATCGGTATCTTCATCCGAAGCTCCCGGATCACATCCTCACAGATGCCTGCATCCGCAGGGCGTCCCGGGCCGGGAGACAGGATAATCTTCTCCGGCTTCCATTCTTCGATCTCCTTCACGGTCAGCTCATCGTTCCGGATCACCCGGATGTCCGGCTGAAGGGCTCCCACCATCTGATACAGGTTGTAGGAGAAGCTGTCATAATTATCAATCAGCAAGATCATTTGCCGCCTCCAGTGCCGTCACAACGGCTTTTGCTTTGTTGATGCACTCCTGATATTCCTTTTCCGGCACCGAATCTGCGACAATCCCGGCTCCGCTCCGGATGAAGACCTTTCCGTTTTTCTTATAGGCAATCCGGATTGCGATGCAGGTGTCCAGATTTCCGGTGAAATCCAGATATCCGATGGCTCCTCCGTAAATGCCCCTCTTGTTGTTCTCCAGATCGTTGATCAGCTGGCAGGCCCGGATCTTCGGGGCTCCCGAAAGCGTTCCCGCAGGAAGAATCGAATCTACCGCATCAAGCGCATCCAGATCCTCCCGGATCTCTCCCCGAACCGTCGAGCCGATGTGCATGACGTGGGAGAAACGAAGGACCTCATGATAACGCTCCACCTGAACCGTCCCGAATTTTGAAATCTTTCCGATGTCGTTTCGCCCCAGGTCGACCAGCATGTTGTGCTCTGCAAGCTCCTTCTCATCCGCAAGAAGGTCCTGCTCCAGCTCGTCGTCTTCCTCCTTCGTCTTCCCTCTCTTTCTCGTCCCCGCAAGCGGGAAGGTATGAAGCACGCCGTCTTCCAGCTTCACCAGAGTTTCCGGCGATGCACCTGCAACCTCCACATCCGTTCCGGAGAAGTAGAACATATACGGCGACGGATTCAGAGTCCTGAGAATCCGGTAGCAGTTCAGAAGACTTCCTTCATACTCCCCCTCCAGCCGGTTCGAAAGAACGATCTGAAAAATATCGCCTTCCTTGATGTGGTGCTGCGCCTTGCGGACCATCTCGCAGTAATGCTCTCTGTCAAACAGCGGCCGGATTTCGGACCTAAGCGTTCCTGCCGTCTCTTCCTTCTCCTTTCCGGTCCGGATGAGACGGATCAGATTCTCCAGCTCCCTCTCGGCCTTCCGATAAGCGGTTTCTGCTTCTGCAAGGTCGATGTTGACGATCAGAATGATCTTCTGTCGAAGATTGTCGAAGGCAATCACCTTGTCAAACAGCATCAGATCCACGTCCTTGAAGTTCTCCGTATCCTCTGCATCCAGATGAAGGGACGGCTCCGAATACTTCAGATAATCGTAGGAAAAATATCCAACCAGGCCTCCCGCAAACGGCGGGAGAAACGAAAGTCTCGGCGACCGGTATTCCTTCAGGATCTGACGGATCGCAACTCCCGGATCCTTTGTCTCAAAGGAAAGTGCGCCTGCCTTCATGTGACCGTTCAGACACGTGATCTCCATGGTCGGATCAAAGCCCAGGAACGTATACCGTCCCCACTGCTCCTGCGCCTCCGCGGACTCCAGAAGATAACAATGGTCGGAAACATTCTTCAGCTTCCGAAGAATCTGAATCGGCGTATAAAGATCGGCAAGGATCTCCGTACTGACCGGAACCCTCCGATATTCGCCGCCTGCCGCATACTGCAGTACTTCCTCCAGGGATGGTCTGATCTTCATTTTTCCAGGTGCTCCTTTCTCTCGACTTCGTAGAAACACGAAAAAATCGTCCTTGACAGAACTCATCTTGAGTTCCATCAAGGACGATCTGAATTCATTGTTCTCAGCCGCGGTGCCACCTTGATTCACAGAAGAAAGAATGGATTCCCCCTGTGCTCTTAACTGGATACCAACATATCCATGGCAGCTTACGCGTGTCTTACGTCGCAAAATACTTGCCTTACGGCTTTCCTCGCGCCCTCGGCGGTCCATTTGCAGGCAGGTGCTACTGCCGGGTTCCCATCATCCCCGGCTCTCTGGGAGTTCCTTTGCATGCGTTATTTCCGCTTCATCGGTTTAAAGTGTTATCAAATTGTTGTGCTTATGATACTGCTGCTCCCGGAGATATGCAAGGGTTTTTTCAGCGTTTTGTGTTTTATAAATCAAGAGGCATCTCCATCCGCGTACATGATTTTTGATTTGTAATTCTGTCTCCGAATCAGATCAGATTTGCCAATGATCGCATCACAAGATCAACGTCTTGATTCTCCAGCTCCTGAATGATGTGAAGATATGTTTTCTGTGTTGTTGTCATGCTGGCATGCCCCAGTCTTCTTGCCACGCTTCCTATCGAAACACCGGCAAATAAAAGGATAGAAGCATGCGTATGCCGCAGGCCATGAACAGAAATAACAGAAATCCCCGCTCTCTGACAATGCCTTGCCAGAATATCGTTCACCGTAGAATTGTATACTGGCTGGTACTGCGAATCCCCCCGAACAAAAAACGGTTTTCCCGGCTCCATCCCTTTCGTCAGCTCCGCAAACTGCATTGCCGTCTGCCAGTCGATCTGAATTTTTCGAACCGAGGATTTGTTCTTCGTCGGAAGAAAGCCTCCCTCCCCCTTGTAATTCCAGGTTTTACTGATCGACAAGGTTTGGTGCGCGAAATCAAAATCTTCCGGCGTGAGTGCCAATGCTTCTGAAAATCGCATTCCCGTTTTCGCTACCAGGAGTATAAACCAATCCCAACTCACCTCTTTCCCCAGATTCAGGCTGCCGAGCAGCGAATGGAGCTCGAATTGATTCAGATACCTGATTTTCTTTTCTGACGGGGTCTTTCCCTTGATAATCACCTTTCTTGTCGGATCCCGTTCGATAAACCCCTCGTCTACAGCATCCAGAATCGCACCTTTAAGCTGATGATGAAAATCCATCGTTGTCTGTCGTTCATGATACTGCGCATAATCATTGATGAGCTGTTGATATGCTATTCTCGTTAAGTCACACAATCGTAGTGATGGAATCAGTCTCTCCAGCCACGACTGTGTCATGCGATACTTGGCAAGCGTCACCTCCCGAATTGCGCCTTCTTTGTAAATCGTAATCCACTGCGCATAATACTCTGCAAACAAATCTGTTTTCCCAGTTGTGCCTGTTATCTCCGCCATAAGTTTACCTCGCAGCTTCCTTACGCGGATGGAGAGACATCTCATACTGCACGGTATTCTTCGGGCGGTTCCGGCACATCCATACCTCCCTGCAGGATAAAATCTGTCAGGAACGCATCCACTCTGTTATGCACACGGAACATGGGAAGCGGTTTTCCATCAATCGCTGTAAAGTACTCCCTTGCCTTTTCCTTCACCACTGAATTCTTCAAAGCATCAAACCGCCCATACTCATTGATATTCTCCCTGGTCACATGAGCATCCAGCATGCTGTATACAAGATCCTCCACACAGCCAAGATAAACAGACAACCGATGCACCTGTTCCTTCTTTTCACTGACTGCATATTCCGAAATATAATCCTGAATGGTCTTTCCCTTTTCCAGATGAATGTCGCCGGTCTGCACATCGTGCAGAAAACGATTGGCGTGCCTCTGGTCCTCCTGTGAAAGAAAGGCAAACGATTTATGCAATTCCTCTAACGTTGCGTCCAGCTCTTCCCTGCTTATGTCCTGCTGATCCAGCTGCTTCCTCCACTTATCAAAACGACTGTTCATGTAATCATAATCAATCGTTCCCGTATTCTGATCCGTCAGATAAGGGTCAATTTCAAACGGAACCTCATAGCCAGAGCCTGAACCAGGTTCCTTCGCCAATTCCTTATATCGCTGCTGAAGAATATCATGCTCTGTCCTCGTTGGAAGAACATGAAGAAGCTCTGTTTTCTCAGGCTCATCTTCCTCGGAATTGTCCTCTGAAACAGGTACTACATAATCCGTCTTCGTCCAGACAAAGCCCTGAATCTGTGCCGCCTGATAGCAGGTAGAGTATTCTCGGAATAATTTGGCAAACCGGGCACATACCGTTTTATCCTCCGGAAGCTGAAGCATATCCTCCTGCCCTGCATTAACAAAAAGATACTTCATCTCTTCAAAGGTCACATTCATATGCCGGATGTTCTCCGGAAGATGATCTGCAAACAGCCCCCTGGGTTTATCTCCTGAGAACAACTTCACCGCATTCTCAATATTCTGTTTCATGGTATGCGGCAGCCGGTAATAACGTATGGACCCAAACGGCTTTTCATTAATGTTGAACAAACGATTCGTCCGCGAAAATGCCTGAATCAGATTCTGGTAGACCAGCACCTTATCCAGATACAACGTATTCACCCACCTGGAGTCAAATCCGGTCAGCATCTGATTCACCACGATCAGAAGATCCAGCTGCTGCTCCGGGTTCACACGTTCATAAGGCTTCTTATGGGCAAGCCTTGCTGCTGCATCCTTTTTAAATTTGGCATATCCGCCAATATCAAAATGCTGGTTATAAAGCTGATTGTAGTCCTCCAGCATTTCCCGCAGTCCGTCCTCCTTCTGCAGGGCTTTCACACCGCTTTCGTTGTCGATATTCGGATCGAAAAGTCCGGTCACCTTCAACCCGGGCATTTTCTTTCGGAAAATCCTGTAATACTGTATCGCTTCCGGAATGCTGCTCGTTGCAAAGATCGCATGAAACTTATTGTTGCGGCTCATGGTCAGCCAGTTCTCAATAATATCCTCTGCCACCACATTCTGGTAATCCTCTGTCTGAAACTGAGCCTTCGGGCAATAATCTTCAATTCCCTTTTGATATTTTCCATCCGGGCCGACCTGCCCGGCCATCGGGATCTCCTTTGAATCCATAAAATGAAAATACGCCCTGCTCTTTTCCGAATCCGAAACGGCTTCTTCTACCGTAGACGCCTTTGCTTCCTGCAAAGCCACTGCCTGCCGCAGCTTCTTGTCCGGATACACAATCACCATCGACGGATCAAAGCCAAGAACATTCCTGTCGCGAATTCCATCTGCTATGCTGTAGCGGTGCAATTCATTTCCGAAAATATCAGCAGTTGTGCTCAGCGCCTGTTCATTTTCCTGAAATACCGGTGTCCCGGTAAAACCGAAGAATAACGCATTCGGAAAGGTCCTCTTTATGGTAATGAGCATTTCACCAAATGTGGATCTGTGGCACTCATCAATAATAAATACCAGTCTCCGGGACTTCATCTCCTCCAGATCCTTCGAGCGCAGTTTACCTGCCGCATCGTCCTTAATGTTGCTCATTTTCTGAATGGAGGAGACGATCAGTGTATCCTTCGGGTCTGTACTTTTCAGCTTCCCGATCAGTGCAATGGTATCCTCCGTTTCCTGGACTTCATCGGCATTATCTGCAAAAGCACGATATTCCTTTAGGGACTGGGTACCAAGTTCTATCCGGTCCATCAAGAAAATCACCTTGTCTGCGTCCTTGGAAGCCGCAATGAGCTGCGCTGATTTGAACGATGTCATTGTCTTGCCGGAACCGGTCGTGTGCCAGATATATCCGCCAAGCTGATTTCCTGCTTCCCAATCATTCTTCGCAACACGATCCGAAATCTTGTTGGCAGCATAATACTGATAGCTGCGCATGACTTTCAGAATGCCATCTGCATCGTCTGCTACCGTATAAAAACCGATCAGCTGATGTGCCATCGGAATCGACAGCAGCGTGGAAGCAATCCTCTGCCAGTCATTAATCGGATCATTATTAAAATCTGCCCAGTGGAAAAAGAAGTCCGAATTAAACTTTCCATCAGGACCCGGATTGGCAAAATACAAGGTTTCCTCTGGATTCATTGCAACAAAAATCTGAACCAGTGAAAACAGTCCCGTAAACACACCTTCATGTGCATACTTCTGAATCTGATTGCTGGCCTGGGATACCGGCACTCCGGATTTCTTAAGCTCAATATGAAAAACCGGCATTCCGTTAATCAGCAGCATAAGATCACCACGTCGATCCTGAAGGATCTCACTATGTCGTGGAAACAAAGGTTGCTCTGCAATCTGATAGCGGCTCTTCCCTCCCGCGATCTCCAGACGATCATAAATCTTCAGACTGACTTCCCTGCCGTAATGAAGCTGGTCCCTCGGATTTTTCCGAAGGATCGAAACCGTCTTGCCATTGATGAAACCATTTAATGCCAAAGGGGTCCGAAGGCTGCGAATCTGCTCCAAAAGCTCTTCCATTTCCTCCGGAACCAATGGACAATCATTCAGACGGTCAATGTCACGATTGTTCTCAAACAGAATATTAGCCCAGTTCTGAATCAGCTCCTGCTCAGTCGGATGATGCAGGACTTCCTTTTCCCATCCATTACTCTGCAGCGCCTGAATCAGCTTCTCCTCAAAATCTGCTTCCTTGTCAAATCGTACCATTACGGCTCCTTTGTTGCTGTTGACTAAATAGGTCAGTAGTCAAAACATGTTTCACGCTATTATCTGTACCAATTATACTTACGCTGATGAAGGGTGATGAGATCGTCGAGCTGGCGAAAAACGCTGACAATTCGGTCTTGCTCTGTTCTTAAAGGATAAGCTATCGTCACATCTTGAATATCAGTGTTATGGATATGAACGACAGACTTTCCTTGTGCCTTTTTAGTAAGTTCCTTTTGCGGTTCTCCATTGGAGATAGCAAGAGCTAAAAACAATGGGTTTATAAAATCAAATGGTCTGAGGATATTAAGGTCGCCACCCAGCAAAACCCCTGATTTTTCAACGGCTGACGCTCGTGCAATGTCCTCTGCGGTTTCCCCTGATGCCGGAACAATGACTTCGTCTCCTTGACTGTAAACCGCACCATTTCGGGGAACTGCAAAAGTGTCCACTTCACTGATTGCAAACTGGTACTTGGTGTAAAGTCTGCCATACAGAATAATTGGGGTTCCGGCATCAGCCAAATCACCTTTTGAGTAGCCATTTCCCTTAGAGTAGCCAGCTATATCAATAGCCTTACGCTGTTCCCAAGCATCCGTAAATCCATCAAATCGGATCTCCGGAACATCGGCGCCATCTCGAGGGAACATTTTTTCAAGCATGGATTTTTTCACCTTCAGAAGCTTCTCATACTTACGCTGATGAAGGGTGATAAGAGCATCAAGGTAACGAAAATAGTTTCCGATCTTTTCCTGTTCATATTGCGACGGCAATAAAATTACTGTTCCCTGCAATGTGTCCTGTGATACGTTGATATGCTGTGCTCCCTGCGCTTTTGACGTTATTTGAGCACGCACACCTTTATTAGTCAGTCCATATTTCAAGAACAATGATACATACTCTGCTTTCTTTTTCCCGCAAATAACAAAACCGCCAAAAACAGCGCATTTACGCTCATCAAGATACACATTAGATGTTCCTGCATCTTCTACATTCTCTGAGCTTCTTTGAAATAAAACGTCGCCATATCCGACTTTGAATCTCTGAAATTCCTTCTCAGTCAAATCGGTGCAATTTGCGGAGGGTGACGGCCACTGATGCGTTGACCAGCGGCCGCCTGGCGG
>ERZ1026872.70-NODE-70-length-44185-cov-9.685996_pt1 | contig 44185 bp, 68 predicted proteins | sample MGYA00380166_ERZ1026872 | MGnify/ENA primary metagenome ERZ1026872 (study PRJEB33269, sample SAMEA4719802) | human gut metagenome | biome: human-associated habitat; feature: organic feature; material: feces | place: Cameroon | collected 2013-10 ... | reverse complement strand
ATGTAGTTATTACAAATGAGGAGGTATGTTTTTATGTCAATAAACCATAATAATGCTTCAAGTGGTAATGTAAGAGGTTCTGGTACAAGACACCCTGGTGATGCAAAACCTTTTAGTAATGGAGCCCGTGCCCCAAAACAACCAAGACCGCCAAGACCGCCAAAGAGATAGGAGCTTATTGCTCCTATCCATATTTTTCATTGTATTTGTCTGCTTTATAGAACTTTATTAGCAAGTCATGCATGGCATCATAATACTCATACAAAGCCTGTACAAACACTCTTTTCTCTGGTTTTTTCTTTTCATCATCTTCGAAAATCTGCTTTATCAAGTCAGTATCGATAAGTAAAAATTCTCTTCTTTCTTGATTAGGTTGCGAATAAACCATTACCAATCCAGCCGTTATCAACGTGCCACCTTTTTCAATACGTATAACTAAATCATTTGTATTTATATACTTATCTGTTTCAAAAACATTGCTCCATACATCAGAAAATTTCAGTTCGTTTGGTCTTTTTTTGCATTTATTGATTATGTTCGTAATATTTCTAAATATCCACTGCCCTAATGTATACCAAAAGAGTAATACCCCTATGCTCGTTGCAATGTTAAGCATAAAATACTTAGTCATAAATTTGATATAATCAAACCCTGTTGTTTTACAAAACTCTGCAATTTCACTTTCTGGTAATAAACTATATTTAGCAAATTCCGACATTTCATTATGCATTAATCCAATGTTGCACATAAATACAGCAAAACAAAATATTATACATTCCGCTAATTCTACGGACTTATCCGGCTTTGCCACTGGCACATACCGTATATGTGCATTATAAATAATGTTTAATGCTGCTGGCAATGTAAATAATATTAAAAAATATATATTTTCAGAAAATACCATCTTATAAACTCCTTTCACCGCCATTATACGACAAAAGTAGTTATTACACAAGCCAATAGAGGGCACCCGAAGATGCCTTACACTGCCTACTCTGCCTTTTCAATCTCTGCCCGTACCTGTTCGCGCCAACGCATCGGAACTTCATCAATCGTCATTTTCTTGTCTACCAGAATACGTCTCACGTAGAATTTAACCATTATGCTTCACCTCCTGCTACCATATCTGCAAGTTCCTCGATTGCTCCAGCGTTGGACTCATGTCCCTGTTGCAATGTTACCTGTCCTGCTTCCAGTGCATCCAGACGCTTTTCAATGTCCGTCTTTTCTCGCAGCCGGATTGTTACGGTGTAGGTTCCGTCCTTTTTCCCGCCCTCGTCCGTATTAGGGGCGTATGTAAACCCATCAGATTTCAGATCGGTATACTTTCCGGATGCTTCGCCGTTATGTTCAAATGTCACTTCCTGCAAATTCTCTGCTGTAAATGCATCCGTGATTGTCTTTACGGCATCGAAACTCTCTGCCTTGATCTGGATATTGCTAAGACTTGCACCGTCGGCAATCTCGAACTCTGTTTTGTCTTTTAATACTATTTTATCCATAATTTTTTCCTTTCTATAATAAAAATGGTTTATAAGTTACGTCCGAACGTTTGTTTGATATATTTTCTTAAACGGCAGTTTAAATACAACAATAAAAAGAGCTAATACATTAGATGGAAACGAAGCATTAGGCACAACATGTTATGGGAAACCTTTCTTTAACCTAAGTGGATAACTAACGGCATGTATCTAATATCTGTAAGTGTTTGGTTTGTACGCCCGGTGAATTTAATTGATAAATTCCAATTTTTTGGGCTACTTGTAAAGTTACTTCTAATGAGTGATCCTTGTATATCAATATTCTCTCCATTAAGTGTATTTACATCAACAATAACAATGCTATTAGCAGGTAACGATAATGAGACCGTAAGATTAGTAGCCGTTCCTGCAGGATACTTTATGTCTTTGACCCTATAGCCGCCATTGTCTATATCCCAATCGGTTTGTACACTTATTACATCGGAACCATTGTTGACTATACAAAACGGGTTTCCAGTAAATATGTTTTCGATGCCAAATGATGGTATTTTCTTACTATTTAGACTGCCGTTTATTTCAGTGATTTTATCATCCAAAGCCTTTCCCTGTCGGGCATCCAGCCCGAATCCCGCTTCTGTAGTGGTAAGGTTGTTGATTAAGTTCACCGCCGGAAATGCACCATTGATTTTCTCTTTTAAAGTGTCAGCCAACTTGATAACATTGTTGACCTGATCCATAGTGAGCGTCGTTCCATCAATGCTGACCTTAAGGGTTCCATCTTCCGCAACTGTAAGTCCGTCTGCCGGCTTTACCACACCGGCTTCATCAGCCGTAGCAACACCACCAGCACCGCCCACAATAGACTTCGACCAATATTCTGTATTGCTCGTTGCTGTCCCTGCCGGAACTTCTTTTTTCGCAAAATACAGTGTGTTGTTATAAGTAACTGCATCCAATCTCTTATATGTAGCATCTGCACTCCAATCTCCCTTTGGCACGATTGCTACTCTTCCTGCTATAGCCATTCTAAGCCACCTCCCAATTCAAATTTCCGTCGTTGTCAACAGTAAAAACATCTGCTGTGTTATCTGTATAGATCAACTCGCCGTCCTCATTTACATCGAACGTTGCAAGTTGAGCCTTTTTATCAATGTTGTCGCTGTATTCCTTTGCCTTATCCGCATACGCTTTGGATAGATTAGCCTGTGCCGTGGATTCCTTTTCTGATGCATCTGCCGCGGTTGCTGATGCCTGGGCTTTTGCAACTTCCACCTTAACATCTGATAAGAAGTTCGGCTGCAACTTATCTTCCGTAATAGAACCATTCTTTACGATAGCTTTGACTTTGCCATCTGTAATCTCAAATGCGATTGTGTCAGATTCGAGAAATTCATACTCTGTAATCAGAGATGATAAGTCCACATTTTGCACCGTGCCATCATCAAGCGTTATAATCAACTGCTGTGTCTGTGGATCATACTTGAAGTTCACGGCCAGCTTTTCAAGTTTGGTGTCAATCGCAGCCTTTGATCCATTCATCTTTACTATGGTCAGTGTTCCCTTGGACTCATCCCAAAGGATTTCTTTCACAAGTTCATTGGCTTTGGTAAGATCAACCTTGGATGCATCCATAGCAACCACACGATCATCCAGGTTGTCGATTGCCAAGTCCATTCTGTTAAGGTTAGATTCATTTACCGCTGTTTTCTCGCTGGGGAGATTCTCCCAGATGATACGACTATATATTTTCTGCATGACTCGCACTCCCTTCTAATGCTGATAGTCTGCGTTCTAACTCTTCATTTTTCTGCTTCAAAAGTTCAATTTCTTTCTGCTGACTTTGAATCATCTGTATATGCATGGCATGGAGATTTTCCTTGTCGATTTTCCAAGTCTTTGAATCTCCGTGAATTGCTTTTTCATCCTCTTCGGCATCTTCTTTTAGCACAAGTCCGCTATCGGACAATCCGGCATCCTGCAAAATCTTCTCTAAATCCTGCGCAATTAAACCAAACTGCAAGCCTTTGTGCTGCGTGATGTATCCGGATTTCCATGTGTATTCAACCGGACACATTGCCATATACACGCTTTTAATATCTCTTAAGGTTTGTATATTATTTTTCAATCTTTTGTCGGAGCTAGGAATAGAAATCAAAAGACCCTCGATATCCAAGGTACTTTCTCTTGAACCGAAATCAGACATTTTATTAAAGTGTCTTGGCGAATACTTGGTTGTAGACTCATCATGCAGTGTATATTTTGCATCTGTAAAATACCCACTCGGCAATTCACTTTTGGTTGCGTAGCTACTCAGCGAATCGTCAACATAACTTTCGGTTGCCAAAGATTCCGAGTTTGAATCAGTTACGGTGTCTAGGTCAATGAGTATGTTTTGAAGCATGGGTCTGCCTTTTCCGTCAAGTCCCATAATCTCAATATAATCACCAAGTGCCGTTGATTTAAAATTTAGCGAATCCACAATTGTCGCTTTTCCATATTCATCAAGCTGAAAATTCGCGGAATCTATTGTCAGAGTATTTGACTTAAAGTTTACCTGTCCGGATTCAATGTCCACACTCTCTGGACTCATGGCAAACTTGCTTCGGATTTCATTTTCTCCGACCTTTTTACTTACTTCTGCCGTAATACTTTCCGCTGTCTGCGTAATATTCGACTGCAACTCTCCCTCTGCATCTGTAGCACGCTTCACTTCTGTAGCAATACTTTCTGCAGTCTGCTCAAACTTAGAGCTTGTTTGTTTCTCTAAATCCTCATACGTAGATTGCAGATGATCGGCATTTTCCTCCAAGATATGGGTTCGTCTTTTTAATGCTTCCACCGTCTCACGTGTAGTTGGATTTTTCATGGCGTGGGTTTCTGTTCCTGCAGAAACAATGGAATCGCGTTTGCTTTGCACTCCTGTAAGAGTACGCTGCAAGATGTATGTTTCTACGATCTCCCGGCTCGTATTAAATCGAATTGGATCTCCAAGCTCCAAGCACGGATTACCAACGCATGTACAACTTTTAATCGGTGTGTATTCTGCCTGTGCAATTACTGGCAACAGATTATTTGCAATCTGTTTCATTTCTGCCCCGGTCTTATCACTTATAAGGAAGTTGCCGGAAATGGTATAATTATTGCCCGAAGTTCCAACAATTGCTCCAGATGTAGAATCGTCTGCTTTGATCTCCAGCTGCGTTATTGCCTTGCTTTGGAAAGATTCATAATCAAATGTAATATAATGCCCGGTCATACTTTCTGTGTTTGCATCCGATGGAAAGAGATCATCACGCGGGTACAGATCTTCTGCCGGATACAGTGCAGATGTAATTGCCTTTAAAATCACATACTCGAATCTACCGTCTCTCCCGATATTTCCAAATGCCCCGTTGATCTCACAAATCGCTTCAATTATTGTCTTGCCGCTTATCGTAGCTTCTGCCGTTACGCTGGAATCATCGGACTGTGTAGTTACCAGCGTTTTGTTTACTGTCATGGAATCGTTAACAAGGGTTGTCTCTTTCTGTTCGATACCGAGATGCATAAAAAAACTGTCACGAAACTGTTTAAGGGTCATTGGAAATGTCAATCCATCATACCAGCTTTTCGCTTCACAATTGATTATGTCATACATGGCATCATAGGCAACAATCTGGCGTTTCGTCCGGTCTGCTGTCGGGGTGTCTGACTGCACTGTGTATGTACCATATACAAACAGATCATTCTCATTCCCTTCCAGAGTTTCCGTCACACGTAGCTTCATGCCTTTTGTGGCAATTGGTACCTCGCGTCCGGTAAAAGAAATCTGATTCGGCAGGCATGAGCCAAATTTCAGTTCCGTACCGTCATTCAGAGTCTCGGTCAGCGTGAATGTGTCCTGTTCTCTCATGGAGTTGTCAATCACATGCTTTGTTCCGATTACTTCTATATTAAGTTGTTTGTCTATGGAACTCTCATAATAGAGCTGCTTATTTTTTCCGCCTATCATAAAATCTCACCGCCATATCCAATAAAAGCAATTCGCCAGCCGTCATATTCAATCGTTTTTTCATCTGCATATGCTACTATCGGAGTAATATCCGGAACATAGCAATGCATAGTCACATACTTCATAATTTCCGGACACCATGCCGTCACAAGACATTTCTTTTCGCGCCGTTGCTCCACATATTGTTTATTTATGTTACTCATAAATGCATTAAACTTCTTTTCGTTCATGGCTGGAGTCTGCCACTCTGCCTTAAGCACCTGGTTCTTTAATGCTGTCCTGTGTAATTTTCCATTATCATCGTTGTACGAATCTTTGTCCTGCCCCAGTAAGGGGGACTGAAATGTGCTGGCCAATATACAGTCAAACGGCACTGTATAATTTCCGACTTTGATTAAATAGCCGCCGTATCCCATTCAATCCACCTCCTAAAATAAAAATGCAGGGTTTCCAGTTGCCCGGTAGTATTCATTTGCTTTCTGCTGCGTTACGCGGAAGATTCCATTCGCATCTCCTTCTAATTTAACAATAACATTTACATTGTTTTTATTTGTACCAATTACAGAACGGACTGCACGCGCAACTCCATCCGATACAGATGCCACAATCTGGTCATTGTTCATAACGGACGTATGTCCTGCAATTGTTCCGACAAGCTCCGGTCCTGCTTCACGCGCGATAAAAAGCTGTCCTGCTGGTGCGTTCTCGGTTCCGACTGCATAATGTGCTATGTTATGCCACATTCCACCGGTATAGATGCCGCCATTGGCTTTCTTGGCTGTTTTTTTCTTCGATGAAGAATTATCATTTCCAATTCCAAGCCAGTTTTTAAAACTGCTCCATCCATCTTTTATCAACTGGATTCCAACTTTTACCGTGGTTCCCACAAAGCTGTTTATGGATTTCCAGCCACTCTTATATAATTTCACAGCTACTTTATCCAGCTTTCCTACATACTTATTTAAGGTAGTCCAGCCATCCTTTTTCAGTCCAAAGCCTTTTTTACCAATTTCTCCAACAAACTTAGATACTGTAGTCCAGCCTTTTTTTGCAAGAGAAAATGTTTTTTTGCCAATCTCTCCAACAAATTTTGATACTGTAGTCCAGCCTTTTTTTGCAAGGGAAAAAGCTTTCGCCCCTATTTCTCCGACAAATTTCTTTAATGTAGTCCAGCCTTTTTTTATCAGAGAAATCGCAACATTTACTACAGATTTTGCACCATTAAATCCTTTTTGGATTAACTTAAGAGCTTCCTTTGCCAGCTTCGAAAAGCTAAATGATTTTATCTTTTCTTTCCAACCGTCAATTACACCAAGGAAAATATTTGCTCCGAGTGGTTTCATTTTTTTCGCAGGAGAATGGATACCGAATGCATCTTTGAATCCTTTCACAAATGGGTCAAAAATATTTTTCTTAATCCATGTTCCAATATTTTTAAGAGCATCTGTTATTCCCTTTAAAATTCCCTTTGGTATATTTCCGCCACATTCCTCTATCTTGTCTTGGAAATATTCTTTTGCGTTACTAAATCCATCCGCAATCAATTCTCCAATAGCTTTTGCAAGGTTTACCACAGATTTAAGCGCTGTTCCAAGGAACTCTCCAATGTCTCCAGCAAGCCCCTTCCAGTCAAATCCTTTAAAGAAATCTACGATTGATGTTCCAATGTATTCAAGAGTCTTTTTCCAATCTATTTCCTTTACCGCACCGGTTAAAAAAGTTAAGAGGGAATGCAGTGCTCCGCTTATAGATTTTCCAATACTCTTCCACTTTATCGCCTTGAAAAAAGCTCCAATTCCATCAATAATTCCTTTTCCAAGCGCTTTCCAATCGGTATTATAAAAAATTCCATTAAGCGTATCGAATAGACCGGTAACTGCAGTTCCAAGAGTATCTCCTAAACCGCTCCAATCGAACGTCCGGAAAATTCCTGTAAATGTTTCCGCTATAGATTTACCAAACTGTTTAAAATCGAATTTATGTACAAACGTCTGCGCAAACGCAATAGCTGTATTGAGTCCTTCTGCAATAGTGCTTCCAACAAGTTCCCAGTTTGTTCCATCAAGAAATCCATTTAATAAGGTTGCAATGCCACTTGCTATATGGCGTGCCTGCTTTTTTATTCCGTTCCAGGGAATTCCGGCCAGCGCATCATTCAGCTTTTTCCCAAGCATTTCTCCGATTTCAGACCAGTCATCGGTTTTAAGAATTTCTTTTATCTTCTTTGCAAGGCTGGCAATTTTCGGATCAATGTTCTCTGTCGTGAACATATCTCCAACTCCGCCACCCCCACCTCCGCCAGATCCACCACCAGATCCGCCAGAATCGTTCGAACTAATCACATTTAATTCGTTAAAAGATTGTAATTGCCCCTTTAACTTTTTGGCAGATTTCGCCGCTTTTTCCGCACCAGAAGATGCAGATTTTAGTCCGCCGGCATAATTCTTTACTTGTTTCGTTGCTTTTATCCACGTTTTCCCGCCAGTAAGTGCAGATATAAACTGGTTTATCTTGTTCAACGCCCCTGTGAGCATATTTATCAACGAAGTAAGCGCTGGAGCAACAGCACTAATAATCGGAGCTGCCAATGCAGCAAATGCATTTTTAAGAGTTGCCACAGCACTTGTGAGCTGTGACATTTTGGCATTTACATCTCCTGAATATTTTGCAATATTTCCTGTTCCGTCTTTTATGGCAGAAAGCATTGCATTCCAAGCCTTGGTGATCCAGTTAAACACAAACATGGAAAGTGCGATGCCTTTTAATCTGGATGCAAACGTCCCAAGCATTCCACTTCCACTTTTGCCATGTGTTACAAAATTTTTAAAAGACGCTCCTGCGGATTTCAAACGGGATGCCAGTCCGGAAACCTTCTCGCCTGTAGCTTTTGCCTTAGATTTGAAAGAATCTAACCAGCCCGATGTTTTCCCTTTACTTTTATCCGCTTGTGCGCCAACTTTAGATTCTTTGGAAGCAAGTTCTTCTTGTTTCCGCGACAGCTCCGAAACTTTTGCATTTGCATCCGATAAATCAGATGCCATTTTTTTATATGCATCGGTTTCTTGCACATCTCCAACGTTCATGTATGCCCCGCCGTTGGATTGCATATCTGCCATTTCGCCTTTTGCATATTCAATCGTCTTAATCAGCTGATCTGCATCATACTTCATTCCCTTAAAAGTACGACTATCTGTTTTCCCGCCGGTTTGCACAAATTTTTCCATTTTTGCATTTAGGGAATCAAGTTTTTTTTGTGCATCATCAATTTGCTCCTGCACAGCTTTAAATTCCTCTGTAGGAGCTTTCTGATTCTCCATCTGCCGCATTTTTTCGGTAAGATCTGCCGCTTTCTTGGCAGCCTTGGAAATTTGGTTCTCCAAACGGAGCATCTGGCTGGATGCGTTTTTTGTATCAATTTGTGTGTTTATTCTTATGCTGCCATCATAATCTGCCATCCGCTCACCTACTTTCTGCCGCGAATTTCTGCCATCATGCGATCATAATCGTCAATTTTGGCTTTTTCTTCTGCTGTGTACTCTCTCTTTTCCTCCGGCTGCTCCAATGCATAGATCTTCTGTGCCTTGCGCAATGCCTTGCGATATTCTGCCGATGTATTGTTGTCCGGCTTCTCCTGTCGCTTCGATACTACCTGTAAAAAGCTGGATAGCTTGTACGGCATATTCCAAAGCAGACCGCAGAACATCCACCAGTGCATATCCGTGGTGGCAAGATCAATACCGTAGATCTGCCGGAAGTCAGCATAAATGCGCCATTGGTCAACATCGTAGTCAACCACGCGTGCCTTGCCCCCTTCCGGGTCCGGGTTGTCATGGAACCAACCGGAAAGGAACCACTCTACACATTCGCCAAGATCTTTCCCTTGTGGATGTTCCCGAAGATACTCTTCCCCGTTCTCATCCGCATCTGCAAACATGAGCCACACGAACATATCGCTTTTCTCATAATCCGTCAGTGCGCGATCATATTTCGCCTGCAGCATCTGGATGCCAATCGTAAAATCTGTATTCACTTTGTACCCGTGCCACTCTTCCGGCAGATCATCGAGAAAAACATTATTCATTCTTCTTTGCGTCCTTATGTTCCTGGATTAACTGGTTTTTGCTCTTGCTGTGTCTGTTTCTCCGTGCTTTACGGTTCGGAGAATACTTCCTGTGGATTGCTTCTGTTCTCGTCTTAAATAATTCGTTCATCACCGGCATTACAGTGTTCACGAAATCTACCAGTGCATCTTCATCTGGCACGAAATTCTCATTCAGTTCATAGCACTCATGAAACACATTACGGATTGTATCCTTTCCGAACAGTGCATCAATTTCCCGGATCATGCCATTCAGAATACCAATGTGCATGTCCGAAGCATCCACGATAATATTCGTTTTCACCTCGTCCGGAAGATCATCAAACTCTTTATGTTCGTATTCCTTGTACTTTTCTTTGTAGACTGCAATCTTATCCTCACCGGAATTTACTACATCTTCCAGGTTATTGGCCAGCTCCACAAATCTCTTTACTGTGGCAGCATCCGCCGTATTGATTAAAAGTGTTGTGATATGGTTTCCGTCCACGTCATTCACTTCAATTTTCTTAATTCCATTATCAAAAGAAATATTTTTAATATCTGCCATAAATTACCATCCTCTCTTAATCCGGGGCGCGAAAGAGAGGTACGTGCCCCGGATATGCTAATTTTTAAATTAACACCTATTTTTTATCAGCATCCTTTTTCTTCCAAGTGAAAGAGCCATCCGGACCGATAGTGATTGTTCCAAGCTCCGGATCTCCATTTCCGTTGATCTGGATTGAGGATGTATGTGCATCTCCTCCGGCACCACCGGTACTGGACGGGCACACCGTCACAGGGAACCGCATGCAGTCACCTGTTCCGCCTGTAATATCTGTTTTAAAGAAACGGTAATAATTTGTATTGCACTTCTCGCCAGTAGGCAGAGTTTTAAAAAGCGTGTCAATACATTTCTGCATCTCATCAGACAAATATTCACGGGATGGTGTCATGGAGAGCGCATATCCCTTTACCGTATTAGATGCATTTTTCATGTTTACATACTGTTTGGATTCTGTGTTTGGTCCCAGGTCTTCTGTGATCTCTGTGAATCCATCACCCATCTCCACAATTTTCTCTGCGGAGCCTGTAAGTGTTCCGATATCCAATAAGGACACCATGTTGGTACGATCTAATGCCATGTATATTTCCTCCTGTTATTTTTTGTAAAAATATATAAGTTGCATATTTACGCCGTATCCCATCTGTTTTTCATCCTGCATAATTGGCAAGACTACAGATGTGCGTGCGATTTCCTGTAATGTCATGTGTGGATCGGCAAATTCAATCCCGGTATCTTCCAGCCATTTGCTCAAATTCTCCAAAACCATTTGCGCATCAATGGATGTTTTGTTGCTTGTCGGGGAACTGCGGTATACGATCTGGAACGGCATCTGCGCTGTATAGCTGCCGCTCACATATTTTTTTATGTACCGCGCACCAGATAACGGATAAATCCCGATGGATGTATCAGTGTTGATACTGTTCCACTTCACGTTTTTGTTGCTGGCTTTGAAAGTTTTTGGAAAATCCGGATACTGCAAAATCAGATCCAGCACCGCATTTTGTGCGCTTTCCGCGTCTTTTATGGTCAGTTTTTCTACTTCTCCCATCACACACCTCCAACCTCAAAATGAGGCATCACATCCTCATATTTATCAACTGTTGTAACCTTGTACACAGAATCCAGATTGTCGTGCGCCCATTCGTAAACACCGGAATCCGGGATCTCCAAGTCCATATGATCGCCCTTGATGAAAAAATCATCTGTTGGATGGAACGTGATATAGTTTGACTTTTCTTCATCGGAAAGTGCATCCCACGCTTTCGGTTCCATGTATGGTTTTCCCATTTTGCCAAGGTCGGCAAAATGGATAAACAACTTTACCGCATCCGCGCTATCCATACCGCTTTTAGTTACATTCGCGCCCTTGGTTTCCACAAGGTTCACATTCTCCAATAATGTCAGATAACACTTTTCTTCCTCGGTATCCGGATCACAAAAGCAGTTAAACAGTGTCACCGTGTCGTTGTAAAACAATCCAAGTCCCATCACTCCACCCCCGCATAAAGCAATCCGGTGCCGGACAGATATTCACATACCGCGTCATAACAAAGGCGGTTCTGTGCCGTCTTATCATTCAGCACCTTATCAACAAGTGTTTCGTTGCTCCCAAAGCTGATTGACTGCCCACCCGAAGACATGGACTTTACATTGCCCTCCTGTGGATCGTTCGCATGATTGGTTTTGAAATCGATCTTATAGAGCAGATCTGCCAGTGCACAGGTGGCTTTCTGGATACGCTCATCAAACTCTGCTCGGGTATCATCATTGATATTTCCATAAGTCAGTTGATCCAGCTTCATTGATGCTCGATCTTCCCACTTGGGGAAAAGGGATTCCTCGATAGAATCCCCATAGTATTTTTCTTTGTAGAAGTCATATGTGGTATATCCCATCAGAAATCCCCTTCCTGCTACCCTCTGGTAATGATTCGCATAATATTGATCGCCTTGATAGGATAAGTAGCATTCTTATCAGATGAATTGTTGTGAGCAATCTCCCAGTTTGTTCCTGTTTCCAGTTCATCAGCTGTTGGAGATACGATGCTTGTATTCTTCCAAGAAATGCCGTATGGGGCGAACACTTTTCTCTGTCTTGTATACAGAGTTGTTTCTCCACCGTTTTTTGCCGGATCACGATCCATCTCGGACGGAACCTTTACACCACAGTTTGTAAACTCAATTGCGCCGTTTCCGAGAACATAAGTAGTATATTTTGTATATCCATCTCCTTTGCCCGGAGAAGATTCTTTGACTTCCTCTGTCGGCATGGTATCGTCTACAAGCACGATTCTGCCGTTTAAGGTTGCCAGCGGAAGGTTTCTTTCGATTCCGTTTCCGTCTGTGTACTTCATGTACTCTAAGAGATTAAGGTTCTCCAAAATAGTGGCGGTGCGGGAATGCATAATAACAAGCGCAAAGTTTGCTTTCTTATCACCAAGTGCTGCCTGCATACCGGTGTTGAGTGTTGTGGCACCAAAAGTACCGTCCTCATTTGCGGAAATGTCGTAGGTGTGCTTTGTTGCAAAGTTCTTTCCCTCTCCGGTGGTCATAGAGAACACGCCTTTAAGGATGCTGAGAAGCGTATCCTGGTCTACATCATCCCAGAATTCTGCAACCTCTCCTGCTGCTGCGGAATAATCGTCACCGGAAATGTCGGAAACAAAGTCCTTTTCTGTCCATCCCTGCGCACGTCCAACAACGATACGCCCCATAGTGTAATTGCCGCGCTCTTCTGCTGTAATGTCTGTCTTGCCGTCATAATTTACGGTCTTGCCAGATAAACGCGCCTTAATCAGAGTTGTGATAAAGTTACCGCCCTTCTGGTCCGGCAATAAAGATGCATACTCGTCACGCTCTACGATTGCGCCACAATGAAGTAACTCATTTAAACGCAGATTCGGAGTCTCACGCACTGCCGCATCGAATACTTCGCCATTAAAATTTACTAAGTCAAATAATGCCATTTATTTTTTCTCCTTTCCTCGTCTCAGATATGGTGTAATGTCCATATCCGGGTTCTGATTTTTCAGTTTCATAAGTTCAGCCATAGACAGTTTTGCTCCGTCCGGCTGGCCAATGTTGTTTCCGACAATCTGGCTACGGCTCTGCTGTGCCTTGAATGTCTTATCATCAATGATGATATCCGGTTTGTAATTACCCTTCTCATCCTTGACGATAGCATCAAAAAGATCCGAAATACTCTTACCACGTGCCTCATCAGAATTAAGTGTCTCAACGAGCTGCTTCTTGATGGCATCCGCCGTAATAGCGTTGACAAAGTGCTTGTCTGCGAAAAAATCTGTCACAAGTCCGTCAAGCCTTGTGATCTCGTCTTTCTCCTTACGCTCCTTACGCTCGTTCTCAAGTGTTGCAGTCAGGTCAGCAATCTTCTGATTGAGTGCATCAGCATCCAGGGCGGCGTCTTTAAGGGTCTGCAGTTCCTTTTCAAGATTCTCCTGTTTGGTTTCAAGATCTTTCTTCTCATTTTCCAAGGTTGTAATCTTTTCATTTTTCTTCTGTACTTCCAGATCCGATACGAATTCCCCAGGAAACGCCTTTTCAATCTCTGGTGTAATCTCAACACCAAGAGCTTTCAGTTTGTCGATAATATTCATTTACGAGTTCCTCTCTTTCTTAAAAGTTGTTAATCCGGTCAGCCCGGCACGAATGAGTTGCTATTTGATCCATAGCTGGCAGTCGGCATTGAGGGAATCGAACCCCCGGCAGTGCTCCCAATTGATTAGCTGCGGTTTACCAAACAAATGCCGGAAATAAAAAACACGGGGCCAGTACCCTAGATCTCTCTAAGGAACTGACCCCGCTTGGTCGTTACGCATAGCCATTTCTATGCGCCATATATAAGATTATGGTTTTGTTTCCACACTGACAGGTTGTTCGGTATGGAAATACATTTTGTAGTGGTATGGGTCCGTATGTGTTCCGGTAATGTCTTCCACAACATACATTGTATTTTCATTCAGATATACATAGTTTTTCTTGTATGTGTTTTTCCCGGTCTTTACGGTACATACCAATTCTCCATTATCATTATTAGATATAGACATATACCCTTCTGTTTCCAGAATGATTGTATCAGTTCTGGCATTGTAAACAGTAAGTTTTCTCTCTGACTCGAAATAATCTGCCTGCTTGGAAATATTGTAATTTGCCTTATCAGCTTCGCTACATCCCACAAGCAGCATGCTTGCGGCAAGGGATAACGATACAGCAACAGCAATGAACTTTTTGTTTTTTGTCATTTGAGTACCTTCTTTCTTACTTCATACACCTTAATTCCGTCTTTGGAAGCGTGGATTTCCACAGATGCGCCACTCTTGATAGCTTTTGCCATCTGTTCTGTTTTTTCTGTAATCAGTGCCTGTATTTTATCCATGCTCCGCCTCCGTTTCTCTACTATATTATTGTAACATGGGATTTTAAAAGATTTGTACCAATTTTAGAAGTTGAAAAAGTGCCTATATTTCAAGGCACTTTCCACGATTATGAATAAAAAGGAGGTTCACAAATGGTCAGAAAACATTTGCAATATTATATTACTACATTTTCTCCAGATATTTGTACCATTTTAAGTGTGTTTGCGTATGCCGTGGCTCTGCCGTTTGCCTTGGCTGCCTGTGGCTTTTTAAATCCGGCAACCTTTACGCGATCACTCTGCCGCTGTAAGTCATTCTCTGCGCAGAATACACCGTATTTTCTGTTTTGCATCCGGAGCTTGTATGCCAGCTTATCATAATCTCCGCGGATGTTCTCATCATCAGTATATGCTTTCAACTCCTGTTCTTTCACAAGTAACTTCCGTTTTGTTTTTCGAATAGCACGTTCCATCACTCTTTGCTGTTGCTGCAGATCATATAACTGCTGGCTCTCATGCACATCAATTTTCGGTTTCCCGTCTGCATCCACGTATGGATTGCGTAAAGACTTATCCCACGGCTTATGTGAGTGCCGGCAATTATACCCATGTAACCCTAGAGGATTAACCACATGCCCCTCTCCGGTCTGTGGGTCTATATCATACCCGGTTGCTTCAAGGAGATTCGGTGCATCCGGATCAGAACCGCGAATCTTGTATACTTTCCCTTGCCACCAATCATGCGATTGTAAGCCTGTAGGGTTGTTCTTGTCATGCCGGGCGCCCATATGCGCGGACACCAGAACATATTCTGCCCCAGCTTCCACAATATACTTATTCGTAACCTGTGCCGCGGTCTGGTTCATCGAAGTCACTATGCAACAGCGAACAGCTGCTTCCAACGATCTCCGGGAACCGGTTGGATAATCCACACGCATACCGTTTTCTGCATACCGATCCAATACCTCGCATATAGCACTACTGTAGGACTGCAACCCACTCGCCACACGAAAATCTACTTCGTTCAGAAGGTTCAGCAGATCCCGTTGTGATTGGTCTATGGTTGTGTTTGTAAGATTGCTCAACTCTCCGAATGTCTTCATCAGTTCAGCATTCATTGCAGCAATCACCATGTTATTCTGCAACGGCGGTTGTACATCTGCCAGCCCTTCAAGTACACTCTTATCGTCCGAAAATGAAGTGAGCACACTCTCTCGCAACAACCGGCGCACTTCATTCCGGCTCTTGCCTGTCAACTCCGAAATGCGTTTTACAATCTCCTGCCGGTGCAATCCCATCTGCTGCAGTTTCCACAGTTCGCGGTCTGCGGTTCCGGATAGGCTCTCGGATTCCACCAGACGCATGGCAATGTCCTGCAGAATCCAATCTTCCAACTCCTGGTACATCTCTATTAACTTGTCCGACTTACCATAAAAATAATCTGGTGTAAGCATCTATCCTTTTCCTGCCTCTCGTTTTACCAGTTCAAGCCATTGTTTTCCGTGTGTTTCCTTCGCCCGCTCGAACCAATGGTCTGTAGTTCCAGGAGTATGTTGTACAAGTGGCATCCCTGTAGGGTACTTCCGTTCTCCCTTATTCGCAAAAGATCGGCCGTCTTCCGTGAGGTACAGCTCCCCCATATACTGGTAATGTGCATATGGGGTATTCCATGCCACCTGTCCGCCATATATTCCATCTGGATAATTTGCCGATCCACGCAAGGCTCCCTGCGCCATTGGTATGTACTCGTCACAATCTGCAACTATCTGCATATTCAACAACTTCTGCGCATTCCGTATATTATTGTCTATTCTTTTGGTATCTATGTGGATATCTGCGCATCCCACAGTTTGGTTATACTGCATATTTCCCAGCTCCTTTTAACAATTATTCCGGCAATGGTACGGTCCTTTCCTATTAAAATAGGCTTTATAGTTCAGTCCAAGCGCCTTTACAACCTTATATCTATCTCTCGGCTCTAACATCCAAATCAGATCAAGACTCATTTTCTCTCTTATAGGCTTAAGGAATTCATTCATTCTTTCCGCCATATTTTCCACTGCTTTCTGCATTTTTTCTCTTATCATCCGCACTCTCTGCCGCACTTCCTCCCGTATGGCGCGTGTTTTTAATATCCACAATTTAACCTGCACCACCATAAATCCCTTGCTTTCAATAATTTTCTTCTGCTCCTGCGTAATGTTTATTCTCATTTCTTTTTCCTCCCACTATTCTTCTCCAAATAATCCATCTTTGTTCTGGTTGGCGTTCTCTTCATCACGCTCGGCAAACATTTCATCAATTTCCTGATCGTTGAATCCCTCGTACTCTTTGAGATACTTTCGTTTACTGTATACCCCATTCATCATCAGTTGGTAGGCTCGGGTGCGGTCCTGTTCGAATGATGTCAGCAGGTCTTTGAAATAGAATACATCTTCGTCTGCTACATCCTCATCCAATGCATTCACATACCCGCTCGGCATATTGAAAAATACATCACAATACTTATCCAACGCATACACAAGATCCTTGATTGCCGCCTTGAGTGCATTCCGGATATCTGTGATTGTCTCTACAGTCTCACTATCGTCACTCTCAATCTCGGTTGCCGTGGCAATGCCGGTCTTACGATCAAGTACAAACTGTCCCTGTGAGAAGCCTGCCTTTGTGGAGATCATAGAAAGAATAGAATTGATATCAGCAACTCTCTGATCCGTGAGTAGTGTCGGCACATGCTCATCAATAGTGTTCTGCGCGTCAATTCCACGTTTCAATCCTTTTACAAAGCGCGGAAGTTTTACTCTTTCTTTATCTCCGGTGTTCTTGTCTCGTTTCATCAACGCATTTTCGTCAATAAATGTGATGTGCTGTGAATCGTCAACCTCATCATCTTTTCGGCTCCATGCCACATCCAAATTGTGCAATTCCTCGATGCAGTTCGCAAATACAGCCACTCCCTCCGGGGATGCATAATCAATCGTATTGTTATACGGCATCTTGAAATACCCGAACAGTGGCTTTTCTACATTGGAAATTGTGATTGATTCCGGAATGTCTTTCCACTCTGGTACATCCGTCAGTGCAATGCTGCGCCCCAGGCTGTCACTACCTCTGGACTTAAAAGCCTTATTTTCAATCGTATATGTACGTCCTGTGTTCTCCCCGTCCTCGCCAATCGAAGAGGTGAAATGCTGATACTCCAATCTGGTATAGTAATCATCACCCTTGATCTGTCGGTCAATAAAGATAACGCCCAGAATATCACCATTGCTGTTCTTTTCCGTTACTGCAAAGCTGCCGGGCATTACATAGTCGATTGCTCCGGCCGGATTGTATGTGCCGTTAGGCTTTAAAATGATACCACCAGCACCGCACGCATCCTCTACCTTATCCCGGATAGACTTCTGGATCATTGCCCCGATGCATTGATTGATATAATCTGCCCTGTCGCTGCCACTGATCGTCACGTTGAGATCGAGACAGGTCTTTTTGCTGGTGTAATAGCATAAGAACTTTGCAAAGTTGATCGTGCGCACATTCTTACTCATCCAATACGGTCTGCCCTTGATGATGTTCTGCCACTCGATCTGTGCCATTTCCATCAGATCAGAGGAGATAATATCAACATTAAATTCTTTCTCTGCACTTGTTTTGAATAAATTCATGAAAAACTCCTTTACTCGTGTGAATATGTTCATATGTCACCACCCTACAATCTCATAGTAAATGCGTTATCTTTCAGCAATATTCCGTGATCTGTCTCAGTAAATACCGGCTCTGTTCCTTCGTATACTTTCAGGTCAACATCCTTCCGCAAAATATCATCTTTGCCATTATCAGAAATACATGCAATCACTTCTCTTGATTCCTTGTCTACAAGAACATAATGCTTACTCTTCGTATTCTTCATCATCTACCTCCTCGTCTATTTCATCATCATAAAGTCCATTGTTGCGACGGCTCTCCATAATCACACGGTTTAAGCCATAGATCAGCGCCATCACACAATCCTCACCCAACTTCGGATAGGCATCTGAAAAGCTACCGTCTGCCAACTGCTCATGCTCCAATGTGGTCAGCTCATGCGCAAGGTGTGGGCATCGTTCCGGATCAACCACAATCTTTGTGGTCTGCTGCAACCACTCCCAACAGTAGTCTCTACCTTTGCCGGATCCCCAGCGCTTCTTAGCGCCGATTGCATTAAATCCCCAATCCTGCATCTCTGCGATAGCGTCAGGTCGAGCAGAATCACAGATAATCTCCTCTTCGATATACTTCTTAATTCTCCGAGCGAACGTGCTGTTCTTGCACCGCTTGGCAAATACCTCTGACACGCAATACAATGTATCCGCGTCCTCGTCATAGTAAGCAACCTCAAATGTCTGCGGATGTTCGAAACCGAAGTCCAAGCCATAATAGAGAAACGGCAGATTCTCGATCTCTGCATCCGTGATAATCCGCTCTTCCACATTATCGAAGATGCCACCGCCGGTTCCGGTCACTTCGCCCAGGTAGTTGTTCCGATAGTACAATGGCTTATGTGCCTTGAACCACTCAGCACGTTCGAAGAATCGCTTACCGAGCCACTTCACCGGCACATTATAGTAATAACTGTGGCATACTCTTGTCTGCGGTTTGTTCCGGCACTCTTCAACATACTGATTCATGAAGTTGTTCTTTGATTTCGGCGGATTGAATATCTTGATATCAAGTGCGGGCGTATCGGATCTAAGGAATGTATCCTCGATATTATCCATCTGCTCCACACCTGCCATTTCGTCGCACTCTTCGTGGATCAACATCTTTACATAACCGAATGGCACATTAAACGATTTAAGGGAAATAGGCTTATCCGCTCCCACGAACATTACCATCTGTCCGGTTGGTTTATATACCGCGCACATAGGTGATTGCTTAAAATCCCAGTTATCCAGATCATTGTACCGGATCACGGTTTTCATAAACTGGTTATACACAGATCCACGCAGATCAACCTTATACCGTCTGGTATATACAATATGTGCCTGTGGATCCTGCCGGATGGTTTCATACGCCAAATCTCCCCAGAAGTTCGACTTGATAGAACCACGCCCGCCCTTAGACACGATCTCATGCACATCTATCTCGCCGGCAAATGCCTCATGCACTGTCCGGTAGATTTCCACGAAGTCGGAGGTAATGTCCGTGATTGGTACAGTCCAAAGCGGTGCTTTCTCGCGCTTTTCCTTTTCCTCTCGCTCGATCTTCTGCTTTTCCGCTATGGTCAGTGCCTTTTCCAAACCGTCCATAGCCTTAAGCTGACTGGCAAAGTCCGGATATCCTTTGTCATCCGTCACTTTCCCTTTAGCGATCAGGCTTCTACGCTCCTGTATCTCTGCAAGGCTCATAATGTCTCGATGTTGTTCTTTCTCGATACGCTCCATCTGCTCGGCAATGCGTTCTGAGACGTTAGCATTCATTAGCAATCTATGCCCTTGTACTCCCGCCCCGCTTTCTGCATAGCCAGCATTTTTTGCAGCCTGCGTAGCATTGCCCCCATTTCCAATAAATTCGGCTTGAAATGCTTCCTGCTTTGGTGTCAACTTCTTTCTCGCCGTCGTATCTTTGCCTTTTGAAACGTTGCGTTTCGTTTCATTTTTCTTCTGAAACGTTTCACTCTCGTTATCATCCCATTTATATCTATTCTTCCATGTCCGGATAGTAGCATCAGAACAATTCAATTGAGTAGCGATATCGACCAACTTCATACCGCTTTTATACAGTTCATATGCTTTATCGCTCAATGGATTCTTCCTTGCTGCCAACCGATCATCTCCTTTCATGGCACTAAAAAAGGACATACCGTTATGGTACATCCTCTTGGTAGTCAACCGGAATCGAACCGATGCCTTGTCTATCAACCTGTTCTGCCAGCCTAAACTATCTTCTACCAAGATAATCATACCATATTTTCTTAGCTCTTGCTACCATCTTCTTCTCTTCAACATTTAGTTTTGTTGCGCCCTTTTCTCCATCTCTTTCATTGTGATAATACCCATGATGCACATGCGGATCTAGTTCTGCATGCCTATGTCCAAAGTTTATTTCTTTTACATGTTTGTTTTCTTTATCGAAATAAACTATTTTCAATAAATCATTTCCACCAACTACAGCATAGACCCTCCCTTTTGTCATGGTTTCAAAAAGGCTTTCTGAATTTCTTGAATTTGATTCTATAAATTTTATATTTCCTGATACCAAAGGCTTTCCATTCACATCCATGATTGAGTGAAATTGTGATCCATATTCATTACCTCTATCGCTTATGCCACTACCGGCTCCTCTGCCGCCCATCTATTTTCTTCCTCCATTAAACCATGCATCAAAATTTTTGTCGTGGTTTTTCTTCCATCTGTCGTAAGTGCTTGTGGTTCGGATTTCCGGTCTTTCCTGCGAATCGCGGATTTGTTTTTGCTTTTTCTTGTCTATATTATTTTTTATTTTCTGAATCGTACTATCCGAATTTTTGTTTGCGTAAAAAACGTGTTTTCCTCGGATTATTCCTTCAACAAGGGTATTGTTACTATTTTCATGCACTCTAAGAATATCCATTTTCAGGGCATCAACACTCCCAATCGCTCTTGCGTCTTTGTAAGTAAAACTGCCAGTGCCAGCTTTTGCGTCTCTTTGCACGCCTTTAAATTTGCTGTTCAATCCCTTGCTAAGCATTTCTCGTTTTATCCCGTTTGAAATCGTAATGGAATTTGTGCTTATTCCACTGCTCGTACCTCTTCCACCCATTTATATTCCTTTCAAAGATTTAGATATTTATATCCATTCTTCTTAGCATACTTGACCGCCTCTTCTTGTGTAGAAAAGCGTTGCCGAATAGACTCTTTTTTCTTTAATCCATTTTTGTGATAATTCCCCTCATCATCCCAATTCGTTATCACATCTCTGTTTCCGGTCATGTAAAATGAATATCCTTGAGCATTTGGTTCCGGTCTCTTCTGAATTACAACATTTCCGTTTTCTTTGTCAAATCCGCTAGAGCTACCGCGACCGCCAAAGAACTGTAAATTCATTACCACTGCGCCACCTCCGCTTCATTCCATTTTTCACTAAACTGCTTTATATGTACGATGTTTCCTTTGCATTCGTCCGGAACTCTGCCATAAAATATAATCTGCGTAGGCTGTAATCTCTCCACCATTTCAAAATAGCCATCCAGAAACCATTGTTTCTTTTCCCTGCTGTTCTGTGTTCCAACGGAAGAAACTGCAACAACACTTTGTGTAAGTTCTCCATCAAAGCACCACTCGAACGAATCCCGATCGCTCCAACAAATTGTTGGAATAACGTTAATACCATGCATCTGCCAGTATGCGCCAAGCCAGTGCTTGCGGTAATGGTTATAGATCTGCAATGGCTTTGGGAAATCTGTATACAGACTAAAATCTGGTGTCAGCACATATTTGAATCGCTGCAACATAGGAATGTACCTGTCTGGATCAGTCCACACCCTATTGAACTGGTAATCATCCAGAAAGAAATGTACTGCTTTATTCTCACAGTTCTTGGCGCTCTTTGCATAATTGAATCCAATAAGCTCCGCATTATCAAATTGTGTAGGTTCTATCTCCGGAATGTCATATCTACCAACTCCATCAAATAACATCCGTTGTACGTTTTCATAATTTCTCTGTGCTCTATACATGGCCTAGTCCTTTCCTCATACCATGATTATAAAACAGTATTTCAGAGGATTTGTACCAATTTAAGGCATGAAAAAAGAGAGGTTGTTTTTCCTCTCTTCTCAAAGTATCTTAATGTTTAATATCATTTTTCAGTTGATTCAAATATCTTCTTGTGCTCCATACCGCGAATACAGAAGGTATAATAACCACAATTGCAGTGGCTATCCAAAATGAAACCCTTGTTATGTCTCCAGCAAACACCATATATATTTGAAGCAGGCTTCCAAAAACTATGTACATAATTCCGCATCGCGCATAGTGTCTTTGTGCAAGATTGGCTTCTTGTCCTCCTCCAATTCCTCCCAGTTTACCTGATATCTTAATATCAGCTAATGTCATTTTCAGTACACATAATACCGAAAATATTGTTCCCCACATTATTTCTATAATGGCAATTACTGACAACAACTTTGTATACATTCTTTACTCCTCGCTTTCTTTTACTAATTTATACCCAATTGGGCGAATTGTTCTTGGTTCCCCTTCTCGCAGAGTTATATAGCCTTTTTCCATTAACTTTTTAAGCCTATAATGCACACATGACTTTGATTTTGTGTTTACTCCTTTACAGATTTCTTGAAAAGATGGAGAAATTAAATTTTCTTCCATGTGCTTCACAATATACTCATACATTTCTCTTTCTTTATCCGTAAGCTCGTTGTTTGGCTTTTCTCCCATTTGCTACCTCCTTATATGCCTAATGATAAAACATGTGTTCGATTATGTCAAATGGAAATTTTTACCACACCATCCGCATCTGGCCGCTCTGTTCCTCTTCGATCCGCCCTAACCTCTGCTTAATGATCCGCTGTACGATCCTGCGGCGGCGGTAGAAACAATTTCGAGATATAGGAAGAATGCCGTGGTGTGCTTCCATAAGATCGTAGCTTGTCCCCTTAACAATGGATTCTGCCAGATAGTCCGCAATAAATGCGTCTACACTCTGGCAGATCTCGTATATTTCTTTTTCGTCCACTAAACATTCCCCCTTTACATAACTAAGCAACGTTTGCCATCTTACGATCTGCTAAAATGTCGTCACAGATGTAATATTTTTCCGTGACTGCTGTGTTTGCATGCCCCAGTCTGTGCGATACATATAAAATATCCTTTGTTCGGAGATATTCCTTAGATGCAAACGTCTTACGATAGACATGCACTGTGGCAACATTCCGGCATCCGGCACGCTCTGCGATCTCTTTCGCGATTTCTTCGATTGTTGCCTTACACAGTGGTTTCCCGGTTTCCACATTCCGGCTATTTAAAAAGATATACCCTTCTGTTCTGCCGCTCACATACTGTTCCAAGGCTACACGGCAATCCGGTGTCATAAAGCAAGTACGCCATTTACTGCTCTTTTCTCCGTAAATCTGGATTTCCCCACGTTCAAAGTCCAGATTCTCAATCTTAAGGTTACAGATTTCTCCCACACGTGGACCGGCACTAAGCATCAGTTCCAACAATGCCTTTTCGCGCAAGGTTTTCAGCGTATTTTTACACTTAGATACCTCATAGTCTGATAACCGTTTCTTGCGCTTCTGCGGAATCTTGATCTTGTCGATGTCCCAGTAGATGTCCTTGTCAATGTGGCGTTTCCGGTACGCCCACTTCACGAACGCCGACAGACATTTTTGTATATTCCCGGCATAGGACTTAGAAATCTTATCCCGATACTGCCTGATTGCTATGTAGTCCATCACATCCTGTCCGGTCATTGTTGCGTAATGAAGTCCGGTTTCATCAAAAAACTTTTTAAGCATATACAGATACATTTCGATTGTTTTTTCCTTGCGCCCAACAGCAATAAGATCAACATGGTATCGTCCAAGAATCCACTCATTGTCCCTTACATCCGTAGCCGGTAATGTTTCATCCGGCACCAGATGGAAGCCTTTCATGCGATACGCAAGCGCTGTTTTCAAGCGTTCCACGCCCTCGGCATCCAGATAACCAGTCATGTCATATATAAGATCATTCACAAATTCTCCCTTTGTCATATAACCCCTCCAATTCCAGTCTTTACTATGATGTACATGAGTGCTATAATGACAATAGGTTGAGAGTCTTAGCACTCATGAGCCGGGCATTGCAGTGTCCGGCTCTTATTTTTTAAAGAAAAGTGGCTGCACGAACCGCACCGGCCAGTATAATCTTTTAACGGTTTCGGCATATTTAACCTTCTACGCAAACCGGAGCTGTCCGGTCTGTTTAAAATAAACATATCTGCTGTTCATTGTAGTAATATTTCTTTCTTACCGGTACATACCCGCCGTAAAATATTCGTGCAACCCGCTCTTTCTGTTTCAAATTCGCCATATAATTCATATCAACTTTCGGTGGAAGTGAAAAATAATATTCTTCCGGATATGGCAGATGCTTCTCTATACAGATTTCTGAAATTTTTCTCTGATAATATAGGATATGATTCCGCGTCAGATTCATGTTGCAGCCATCCGGCCAGAACGGATCATTACACCCGTTCTGATTGATATCTTTCCAGTGTTCTATTTCTCTGCAAATGCACTGGCAGTACTCTTTCACTTTATCTTCTGCTGTCTGGATCATGGCATCACCTCCACAAAATTTAAGGTTTACGCAAACCGGAGCTGTCCGGTCTGTTCTGTCGATATCATCATATTCGGTATCCGCTCTCCAACAATAAGGTATGGACAATTTGCAGCCACAAGTACCTCTGCCATTATCGGCACAACACTATTGCCAATCTTCGCAACCCTTTCCTTTACAGGAATTGCCTTACCGCTTATATCACGTTCCAAGATGTAATCCGGTGGAAATCCCTGCGTAAGCTTTAATTCTGCAGCATTCAGCATTCGCAGAAATATATCTGCTATTATCCATTCCTCACCGTCAATTTCAATTATCACATTCACAAGTCCGAACCGATCCTTTGTTGTAATTGTTGCAAGAGGACTTGCCACTGGCTGACCGCAACCAGTTCCGTAATATTTAATCAGAAAAGCGGATACCAGTCCGAAATGTCCTGGTGATGTGGTAATCGTATGTATCGGCTCACCGCATCCTTGCCCGATACCCGTCTTATAGAATTTTGTAATAAAAGCCGTAACAAGTCCGTATCGATTGCTTGTATCAATGGTCTTAATTGGTTCACACAACGTCTGACCTCTCGCATCACCTTTCTTCGTTTCGCTATGATACTGAATTAAAAAAGCTATGGCTCGTTTATCGTTCACAGTGTACGGATGCTGATCATCAATGATATATTTTTGTATACCGTTTGCGATTCGCGCCATTGTCGCATCCGCAAGCGGCTTTTTACGATCAAAAATTGATTTTCCTAAATTCGACCAATCAATATAATCTCCGCACTGTTTCCATCGTGGTAATACAATACCAGACTTGCTATGCGTAGGCTCTGGCCAAACGATCGCCTTACCGTCTCTCCGAAATATCGCATACCATCTTTTGCGTGTTGTAGGTGCACCGTAATCTGCAGCTATGAGCTCTCTGCTTTCAAATGCGTACCCAAGGGATTGCATTGCAGATATAAATTTCTTATAATCTTCTCCCTTGCGCTCTGGTATCGGATGCCCATTCTGATCCAACGGTCCCCACTGTTGGATTTCTTCCACATTCTCCATAATGATAACATCCGGCAAAATTGTTTTTGCATGTTTGTATACCGCCCACGGAAGTATCCTCAGCCCTCTCTTTCTGGGCTGCCCGCCTTTCGCCTTACTATGGCTTGTACAGTCCGGCGATGCCCACATCAGCGCAACATGTCTGCCACCTACATATTTCTGTAAATCAACTTTGAAAATATCTTCTGTCAAATGTAAAGTACTCGGATGATTGATTTTGTGGATTCGAATTGCCTGTGGATCGTGATTAATTGCAATGTCAACCGGGCGTCCAAGTGCCATCTCAATTCCTACGCTTGCACCGCCACCACCAGCAAAGCAATCAATAATTAAATCTCCGTTAATCATGGCATCACCTCCGGCATAAAATCAAACAATGTCGGCTCGTCCACTTCATTCTCCGCTGCCTGCAAATAGCCGACACCATCCCGGAAGTAATCCGGATTCAGCTCGCATCCTTTACCATTCCGGTGCATCTTAACCGCTGTCATTGGAACTGTCATAAGACCACCAAACGGATCATAAACCACATCTCCCTCATTGCTGTATCTGTTGATGATTCTCTCCACGATATCCAACTGTAACGGGCATACGTGCATCTGAGCGCGTCTGCGGCTCTGCGTGGTGTTAAGGGTACGCATCCGATTGATATCATCCCACACTTCCAACTGATTCCACGATCCCGGTGCAACAACCATAAATGTTGCCGGGAGCTTTCCGTCCTTATCCAGATCTTCCGCAAATTTCACATGATCCTCATAGTTATATACATTGCCGCGGCTGTACTCTCTGTACACTGTCTGTAAGCTATCAACCGGAAAATCTTTGAGCTCTTCCTTGCTGATCAGTCGGTCTCCTGACGATCTCCAATAACCATGTGCATCAATCTGCCACTGTGCCCGGGTGTAATCCTCTTTGGATTTCTTGACCGGATCATCCGCGTATGCCGTAGATCTATCTGTCGGCAACTTCCGGAAAAGCAGGATATATTCCGGGCATCCTACACCCATCTTAGATCCATCCTTGCACTGCTCTGTCCATCCGAGGCGGTATGTCTGGTTATTCTCACGAACCACATCAGTTACGACTGTAATCATGCCAAAATACTGGAAACCATGCTTCATATAATGACTGATGCATTGCGCGTGAAATGGTTCAATGGTCGGCATTCCGGTTCCTGTCGCATTTCCGAACAGTACGCGGTCCTTAACATGGATTGCAGCCACACGACCCGGCTTCAGGACTCGGAGCAGTTCCGGTGTGAGAAAATCCATCTGTTCAAAGAACCGGTCCGTGTTCTGGTTATGCCCGAAATCGTTATAATTTGCGCTGTATTCGTAATGGTTGCCGAATGGGATCGAGGTATGTATCAGATCAATACTGTTTGTCTTCATTGCCCGGGTTTCCTCTACACAATCCCCATATACCGCTTCATAATGGTTTCCCCTAACCGTTCTTTCTTCTCTGCTGCCTTCCACGCCCATCTTCCTTTCTAACCGCTGTGTCTTATTTTCAGAATTAAGACCATACTTCTTTACAATCTCGATCATTTTTGCAACCATGTGATTGTGATTCTTCCATTTTTCCAGCAACGCTTCCTTGATCTGCCGCTCATTTTCCATGTAAATAATGTCGATCACGACCGGTTCTTTCTGTAAAAATCTGTAACACCGGTGTACTGCTTGAATAAAATCATTAAACTCATAATCAATTCCAAGAAATATCTCTCGGTGGCAATGCCTTTGAAAGTTGCATCCGGATCCTGATAATGATTTCTTTGTGGCAAACAACTTTGTCCGTCCATTCGAGAAATCAATTACTCGCTGTTCCCGCAGGTCATAGTCCATAGATCCGTAGATATCCACCACATCCGGCAACGCTTTCTTGATTGCGTGCCGTTCATTTTCCAGATCATGCCATAAAAGGAAATGATCTTCCGGCGATTCTTCCACAATCCGCTTCATTTCTGTTACACGGCGGTCAATGCTTTTTCTTTTGACTGCCGCAGCTTCTTTCAATCCCTCGGCCGCTTCCTGAAATAATTGCATCTGGCCGTCCCGATCTGCAGTATCGCCATAATGCACCGGCAATTCATGCCATCTCACATCTAGCGGCGGCAGGTCATATCCCTCATCGGAATACTCTGGATTGAGATCTGAAGGTTTCGTGATAAAAAGCGCCCAACTGCTTACCCACATCCAAAATTCATCTTCCATGTTTGGATATAATGTCAAATTGTTCGCTTTGGTGCTGTCGCGTTGGAAGAACCGCGTCAACGCCTGCCCTGTATCCATCACTTCCAGATATCCGGCATAATGGATCAGTTCCTTGTATTTGTTTGGTGATGGTGTTGCCGTGGCTACCAGTTTATACGGCACGTTTTTAAATTTATCCAAAAATGTCTGATAGGTCTTACTCCCAAAACTTCGAAGAACACTAGCTTCATCCAACGAAGTAGCTGCAAAGTAGTCTGGCTGGATGTCCCCATCCCGGACACGTTCATAATTTGTTAATACAATCTGGCTTGTGCTTTTCTCCACTTCTTCCATTGTCCGACAATATTCCGGCTTTTCATATCCAAGCACTTCCACCGCATCATGCGTGAACTCCTGCTTTACTCCAAGCGGCAATACGATCAACGCACGGCCACCGCTATGTTCTGCTGCCAAATGGCAAAACTCAATCTCCTGCACCGTCTTTCCAAGTCCGAAACTCTCAAACAGTGCACGCCTGCCACCTTTCAGCGCCCACACCACAGCATCTCTCTGATGTGGCTTCAATACCTTATTTACTTTTTCTGGCTTTACAACAAACCCGCTGTCTGTAGCCAGCTCAATTTTTGTTTCTAAGAATTCTCTATATGTCATTTTTTGAAAGGAACCCGGCGCGCCTTTATCCGGATAGGTTCCGGCTCCTTTCTTTCAATCAAATCTTGTTTCTTTACAAATTCTCTTTTCTATGTTTCTTCTAAGGGGCTTGTTATCACTTCCCTTTACAAATCTGTGCAATAAATCCCATTGGTAACCTCTTCGTTTAAAGCACGCAATCGAACACCATTCAACATCACAATGCGCACAAAGCTCACCGAGACATTCATTTATTTCATTCACAGGTTTTTTTTCAAACAAATTAATCTGTCCGGCAATCTGTTTAATATCCATCACTTCCTTACTGTTGTGCCAAATAGCACATAATTCCACAATCCGGGAAAATCTCTGTGTTCATGTTACCTCTGTTCGGTTCAAGTTCATCCAGATATACCGGATTACCTTTTCCGTCCTTAAGGATTGAATAACCAACTTCTCTTTCCAACTTCGCCCGACTTTCAAAGACTTCCGGGAAATCTTTTCTGATTCGATTCCAATATCCCATACCACCCTTAACGCATCCGATACAGTTATTGTTCGGATAGCCAAGGTCATACATCAAAGGTCGGGCAAAATCAAAAGTCCGTTCAAACAATCCATGTACCTCTTCTTTTGAGAGGTTTTTGTCAATCAGTGGAAATTCGTGTGCGGCTTGCGGATTTGCTTCAATCGTCCGCTCTGCCCGGTTCTTTTCCTTAAGGTCGAATCCCCAGACGTAAGTCAATTCACAATCCTTATGTCGTTCCTCCCACTCTTTTCTCACTCTCTTTTTGAGCCAGTTCGTGCAAGGTGCAAACCCATTTGCCGGACTTCTGAATCCTCCGAATGTCCTCACGCAATCCTCTACACATCCGTACTCGCTTGATTTCAGTATCTGAATTTCTTTCCCGATTGCTTTCTCGCAATCTTTAATAAACCTGATACTGTCCTCATGTTGGTCTGCAATGTCAATGTAAATCCATTCGTCTACATTCCCTGCTAAATATCCAGCCATAAAACTTGATATTCCTGCGCTTACCCAACATACTTTTAATCTTTTCATGACAACCACTTAACAGAAATAATCCTGTGTCCGTGGATAAGGAATTACGGCTTCCCATAGTGCCTGCTGCACTGCAAATTAAATTCCTTTTGTTCTCGCCTTTCTTCACCTTTAGGCGGTCAACCTTGGTCTACCAAGGCTTCTGTCATTACTCCTTTCTCATTCCATTTGCTTTTAAAATCTCATCTATGCAGGCATTCCAGCCTTTATCAAATCTTCCATTATCACAATAAGCAGGATGATTTGCTTTCTTCGGCAGTTCCCGAAGCGGACACCAATCCGGCTTTTCTCCGTCTGGTAAAAGTTTTCCTGCCGCACAGCACATATATTCGTCATCCTCTGTCTCATAGCACAATGTGCATTTCTGGCACACCTGTTCCGGCATATTCATTACCAACACTGCTTTTGACATATCTCACACTCCTTTCACAATTTCAAATTTCTTTCTCTTTTTCTCTGCATATAAGTTTGTAATCTTATACCTGTTACACTCACACCTCCACATATTCTTTCCCTTGCCGTCATAATTTTTACAATCCTCACACACAAAGCACGGCTCGTCCATTTCACCTGTGCAGTTATCTGCACATTCAACACAATTGGCGCAGTGATTGCAGATACAGTCGTAACATGGGATTATGGTTGCGCTGGTTTTCTTTTGCAATGAAGGTATAAGTCCTAACTCTTCAAGGGTTATCTGATGATTCATAAGGATTCTGGTTTTTCACACCGATCAAACTCGATAACCCACACCCACGGATTTGCATCCCAACCATATGTATCAATGTCAGATTTCTTGATGGTGCTGTTCCAAAGAGTCGAAAACGCATATCTTTTTTCTTCTCCATTCAACACATGAGGATATTCAACCTCTACACCCTCTCTGCCAATCTGCTCCAGTGTAATGTCCTGCAACCGTTCCACTCCCACGTCCGTAGCCTTAAGCCAGATGCGAGTAGCTTTTTTCGGCATGTGGATGGATGGCTTCCATTTTGTAACATCTGCAATATTATTTCTCTGCCAATCCTCATAGTAATAATATCCATTTGGTGCCTGTTTCCATGTTTCTCTGACATAGAGGATATCGCCCGGCTGATATGGTGGTGTAATTTTGCCTTGTTTTCCGTCTGTATCATATATATACAGCGGTTCTTCGCTTACTTCAAAATATCCTTGCGGTTGTGGTTTAATTATTCTTCTCGTACAACTCTTTCTCCCATCCAGAATTGCCCGAACCATTTCCATGTTGAATAAAATTGGTAACACTCTACTCATCCGAATCCTCCTTGTAACAGCAATATACGATTGGATTGGAAGTATCGCACTCACAGTTGTAATAATCAATACCTTCCAATGCTCTGTCTTTCGCAATTTGAATAGCCTCTGTTTCTGTGTCTGCCTCTATATCTTCATAGTCAATCGTAAGTTGTAATCCTACACTTGCATTCCATTTAGGCATCCGCTTCACCCACTTTCTCAAAATAGAACTTAATCGGTTCTCTGTTTTCCTGCACCATGCCATACCGCAGAGCAATGTTGTATGTACACACATCTCTTTTCAGCCGGTCTGGTATTTTTTGCAGCTCTTTTCTAAAGTCCTCTAAGTCCATCGTTGACTTATACCGATTGCACGAACCACAGGACGGCATAAGATTTTTTATATCATGCACGTCTATTTCTGTGTATTCATAATTTCTAAGGCAATGCAAATGGTCTACGTTAAAACCTTTCTCCGGTATTTCACAGCCACAATAAGCGCAATGCCCATTGTATTTCGCATATACCTGTTTCCTTACGGATTTAGGAATCGGTTTTCGCATCTACTCCACCGCCTTTCACAATCTCGATTGCTTCATTCTCCGTCATAGTTACACTTCCAACAGTTCTGGGTTGTCAAATATGTTGCCGATAACCTCTGCATTAACCATATTTGTCCAATAACCTAAATCTTTTCTGTATCTTTTAGTATACTTGCCTGACCAGTCTACATAAAATCCGACATGTTCAGTTTTGGTGCTATCAAAGCAACTCTGATAACTGCCGTATTTGATTTGTGCACAAGCATCACTAAATAAGTCTTTTACAATATCATTCTCCCAAATCAGATTGCCGTTCTTGTCTTTTAAGCCGGTACATTGGCAGATAGTAGATGCATCTACAACACAACGACAGAAGAAACCCAAACTATCCTTTGCGTAGAAATAATAACTTTCGTTGCCCTTTTTCGTGCAAAATGGGTATGACAGATATCCTTCCACCCATTCCCCATTATCAATCCGCTTTCCACGGGATAAAAATCTATTCTCCATGACTTTCTCCTTTCTCCGGATATACAAGCTTCAAATCATATCCGCTTGTAATAAATTTCAACGTCAATTCGTGATTGACTGCGTTTCCGAGTTTCTCGTAAATCCAGTACATATCCTCTTGCGTGAATTGTGTTCCGAGATATTCATTGTATCCAGAAAGAAGTGATTCCCTCCATTCTTTATTTCTCTTCTCTTGGCGGTAAGGTTCTCCCTTTGCAAGTGGTCTGGAACACCACTCTAAAAGTTTACAGATAATATCTTTCTGTGTATTACAGTCTTTTGCTGTAAAATATACATTCCCTTTGTCTGATAAAATAAGTTCTCCAAATTGAGTAATATAACTCTTCGGAAAGCATTTCATCACATTGAAAATTTCATTAAACATCCTTTTTCTCCATTTCTTTCAGCTTGGCTTCGGCTTCCTCTTGTGATAAAAACCAGGTTTCCTTGTACATTTTTTCTGACAGGATTCGGTCTGTTGCATATTCTCGATCCTTATCACACTCCATGTACCATCCTTTTTCTGTAAAAGTAATCAAGGCTACTTTCTGATGATAAACTTTGTTGTTCTCCGGGTGCAGACTTAAAATATTTAATTCACAATTGATTTTGCTAGGAATTATATATACATCTGATCCAATTCCACACGGCAACCGCAGAAGCAACCCCTGCCGTTCAGCATCTTCGTATTCCCCAAGCTTGTTCAGAATGGCTTTAAGCCTATGTTCCGATGAAAATGTATTACAAAGAATGCTTAAATGCTCCTTAGAGACATACTTTCCATGCTTATCTTTTTTCGTAAGTCTTCTGTTTTCCAGTTCTCTATCACAGGCTTTAATCCTGCCTTTATTTTTCCCACCGTTTTGTTTCATTGTCTCGATTGCCTGCTTAATCTGATATGCCGTTGCCCGATTAAGCTCTGATGTAAAATTCAAATCCGTTGCTGGCAATGAACAAAGGTTGCTTACTACATTTCCGCCCATACTATTCCTCACTTTCCACTTTTACCGCCTTTCCTGTAACAATGTCCCAATGCTCATCCTCGATAAATGTCTGCCGGATGATCGCATCGGACAGATAGTGTTCTTTGCTCTTTGGCTGTTTTCTCCAGTAGGAATCAATGTAATAGGCAACCCACTTCATGAACTCCTCGATCTTGGCATTCGAGAACCGGTACGATTCTTTCAGTGTGGGAATTGTCAGGTACATTGTGGATGCCAGTGCGCTTTCGATATTGCGGTCTGCTCCAAGCACTGCTCTCCCTTTCTTGATATCCGCCATGTAAAGCTTCTGTGGCATCGGAATCGACTTCACCCAGCCGACCACGTCAATTTTCTTTTTCGTGCAATACTGCATCATGCTTTCGCTCGTAACATCTTCGTTATCATCGTCCTGCCATGCAACACGCTTGTTTACTGTTTTGGTGTAATAGTTCGTGATCTGCTTAAATGTCAGATCAAATTTGTCATACAGTGCAAGGGCAAATATAAATCCCATATGGTTCGCAATATTATCCCCCAGACGCGCCCTTGCAATCTCTTTCCGGTATATGTTCATCGGGATCAACCGCTCTCTTTGATTTACTCTGTGCATTTATTCTCCTTTCCAGCATTCCGCCCTTTTACACAGGTGTTCCAAAATCTGCAACTCGGATCACAGACTTTCGTCTTGTCACCATAGCTGCAAATCCTGCCACTGCCGTAGTAAGTAGGCTCTGCCTTAAATTTCTTGTATGCTTTCGGATCCCGATGTTCCGGCTTGGAATCTTCGTATCCTTGGATCTGCCCGATCAGCTTTATATTTTCACGCTCCAAGCGTTTGTCTTTGTTGCTTTTATGTATTTCTCTCACCCCTTTGGGTAGTGGGGCGATTGCCGCCCCGGTGTTGGCAAGTTAAGAACATGGCCGTGATAACTATTTCCGCACTTGCAAAAGTTTCTTTTCCCTTACGGGCGGTGTTTCAACCTACCGGACCGGTGTTTTGAGAAGCATTTCTTCCAGATCATCACCATACTCCCGCTGCTCAAAATCAGTGAACCGGTTCTTTTGTCCAGATGGTTTCTGTTCCTTCCCCGGTACATAGTTTTCGTCCAGATAATCCACATAGCCACTGTTAAAAAATGTGCTCCCGTACTGTGCTTTCCTCCAGTCGGCGTCCTTCTGCAATTCCAGACTGTAGCGATCAATCGCTTTAACAAGCCTATCTTCCCCGATTGCGAGTAGCCGCTTCTTTTGGGTATCCGATACCTGTCCTTTGCCTTTTTTGTTCGGATACAGTTTCCACAGACGTTCAAACATTGCTTTGGCATCAGCCAAAGTATTTATTTTTTTATCAGTATCATTATCACTATCATGTTCATTATCAGTATCAGGGTTATTTTGCTTTTCAGAAAAACCATTTGCTTTTTTTGCTTTTGTTTGCTTTTCATCAGAAGCATTTGTTTTCGGTCTGCCGCCAAGCTTACCGGCTTCACTACGTTTCCTGCACTTCTCCAAATATACTTCATGATCTCGGTCCATTTGTTCTTGGATAAAACTGAATGCCATATCAGTAGCAGCGTCCAACTCTGGTATTTCCTGATCGGATGCATAGCTTAATATTGCTGTAAATAGCAGTCCTCTTTGCTCCATCGTAAGTTTCTTAATATTCCGGAGATATTTCGTATACATAACAAAACTGCTTTTATCCAATTTACTCCACCTCCCGGATCAATACCTCTATCCTGGGGTTTTCTGCGTCCACAAAAAATTCATCCGAGAATCCTGTTATTTCTTTCCATCCATCATTTTTGAGCACATGGGAATATACCAGAGAATCTTGTATCACCTTGCGCCCGTAAGAAGAAATATTGTCCTTATCGCGGCGCTTATTCTTCTCGTACCATCGGTATTTCATGTGCACCGGTTTTTCTATCCTCACGCCCCTCATGCATTGCAAAATGGCACAGTTCACAATTGCTTCATTCTTGGATTTCATCTTTGCTCCCTTGTACCGGTTTGTGCGTTCTGCAGATATGTAATCATTCAGATTATCCAGTCTCCCGGGTATTACCAGTAAGTATTCCAATTTCTCGCCACCTTTCGAACGTCTGGCGCATTGCCAGCCGTTTAGATAATATTTTTCTCGCTCTGGATAACTCCTTGGCAAGATATTCGTTAAGCTCCGATTCATCGGTCAGATCTCCGGGAACCGGGCGATAATAACCATTCCCAACATTTATAATGCAATCAGCATCCCGATTTGCCTTTTCAATTTTGCTTCTCAATCTCCGATCCTCTATCGGGTTGGATGGACGCTGTACTGCGTTCTCGTGCCCGTATGGGATATTTTCAATCTGTATCACTCGATCACCTCACAATACTGACTTTCCGAAGATTCTCCGGAAGTCCTCTCTTGTCCCATAATGTTCTTCAAAATATTTCTGCGCCATCTGCTTAAGCTTCAGATCTATCTCCGCCGCATTCTTGCCTGCCTGTGCTCCATTCGGATGCAGATCCGGGCGCAACGGAATCACAAAGCCATATTTCTCACTGTTCTTCCTGTTTGCACCACCCCAGATATGATGTCTCTCCACCGGGGCGGTGCCAGTAAAATAGCAATGGTCCATGTCATCCGTAAATACGCTCCACAGCCTTTTCATGCCGCACCCCATTCCTGCTTCATTCGCTCCAGCTCATCCGGTGTAGCGGTCTCAATTCCAAGCTCCTGTGCCTCTTCCACGATCCGGTCAATAAAATGTGCCATTTCTGCGGTGTTGTATTCGCTGGAACCTTTGATCATCAGATAGGCTGCAAAATTACCATTATCTTTAATATGTTTCCAATGGCCAGACACCTTTGTCATATCTACCGTCTTTTTGACTGTAATAGTGATATATCCTCCCTCATCCTCATAAAAGGTTCCGTATTTCTGCAGCATATCCTCATATACCTCTTCTTTACTGGAAGAAATATCCGGATGGTTAGCAATCTTGGTCATAAGCACCCATGCGTATGCATTGGCATCAAGGCTACGCTTCTGGCGATACTTAACCGCCTTTATCCGAAGCAGATCATCTCTTTTCATGCTTTCAATCTGTCCGGATGCCGAAGCATCAACCTCGAACGTGAGGATGATGTTGTTTCCATCAAATGTCCGACAGGCTCCGGTCAGTTTACCTGTAGTTTCCATTAGGCATCAGCTTCTTTCTTTTTCTTGTACCACATCTCTACCTGTGCAATCAGCTTGTCTGCCAACTCGGAAGAAATATCACTTGTACCGTTATAGTGGTATTTTTTCTTTAATAAGTCGGTAACATCGGATTCTTTGGTATCTTTGCACATTCCGGCATAAGCCATAATAAATTCATTCAGTTTTCTCAATTGTTCTGGTGTTGCCGGATTGAACTGTGGTTTCACCGGGTCCGGTGTTTCTGCATCCGGATCCTTCATTTCTTCTGTCGGGATACAAAATACTTGAAAGCATGCATACTTAAATGCAATAGCCATTGCCTTATTTGTTGCCTTGTCTCCGGAATCCATTCCCTCTCCAACAGTCACAGCTTCGATGCAAGAACCGTCTTCTGCATAAAACGTGTATTTGATCCGGCAGATCGAATAGATCAATACCCCTCCTTTATTTGTAGTTCTCTCCTGTCTCTGCTGGTCCAGCACTTCCGGCACAATAAACACATGGTTCTTTACCAGTGCCGGATTGATTGCGTTCATAACCGCATCAATGCCGCGGTATTTAAAGCCCTGCTGTTTATTAACTGCATCCTTGCCGACTGCCCCGATCTCTTCCATACATCGGGAAATGGCGTCATAAATGTTCATTTTCTTTCTTGCTGCTTCTGCCATTCTTATACCCTCCGGAATTTAATGCCATACTCACGCATAGCAGATTCAAGTTGTGCGATCTGGAATGGATCAGCTATCACTTCATATTTCACAGTGTCCGTAACCGATTTCGGTTCAACGAATTTTTCTGTTGCAGCTTTGAGTTCATCTACTGGATTCGGAACCGCTTCCGCTGTTGCAGCCGCATTTTCTGTCTTAATACGTTCCTCACGTTCTTTTTCTCTGCGAATAATCTCTTCTTTCTGCTTCTGGTATTGGTTCATGGTTTCAATGGCATCTGATAATTCCAGCGTTTCCTTGTACTTCGCCAAGCCTTTATCCTCAAATTCAGAATTCATCAGCCGGATAGTGCCAAGATCTTTTTCCACATGTTCCACACGCGCTGTAATAGCTTCTGTAATAGCTTTCTGTGAGGTTGTGGCATTTTCCCATCTGCTGTCATAGATACGCTCCAATGGCAGATATTCAGCCGCCACGCCATGTTCTTTTACAATTCCAGTATAAATCTCACGGATCAGTGCTCTTTTTGCTTTCACACGTTTGTGCTCAAACTCTTCCACCTGTTCATTTATAAAAGCAATTGGCTCATCAATCAATTTATCCAGCTCTTTCACCTGTGCTTCAAAACTGGTATATGGCACCATAAAAGACTTCTTGACTTCCAGTTTCTTATCATTTACCGACTTTTTCAGTTTTCTAAGGCTTGCAACCGTCTTTTTGGCTTCTGCCTTTGTATCTTCTGTGAATACCATGTTTTTATATTCTTCAAGCCCAGCTTTCAGTTCTGCCTTGATTTCCTCAAAATTTGTACCGATATTTCCCAAATTTTGCTCTACAACTAAGTTAATATCTTTCATTTTGTCCTCCATTCATTCAAAGGTTTTCCGGAAGCAAGACACCATACAATTTTCACAGTAAATCTCGCCGCCGATGTCATAATAAAAATCATCTTGTATTGGTTCTTCGCAGCAATCACAAAGCGGACGTTCTTCCAATTTACTTTCCTGCTCTGCTTCGTGCTGTTTAAAAAAATCATAATTATCAGGCATATTATTGTTGCACATTTGATATTTTTCCTGTAAAATAAGATCAAGGCATTTTTTAATGTTTCTTGTTGTTTCCCTACGGAAACGACCCCCAATGTATGGAATCATTTCACTTAGCACGGTTGGATGATTCCATCTTTTTTATTTCCAGATCCAGTAGACCCTTAAAATCCCCTTCATTTTTCTTTCCCTTCCGCGGGTACGTTGGGATAAGGATCTGCCTGTCCGGTTTTACAGGTCTTATTCCACTAATGTGCATTTTTCTCCTTTCACGCAGATTTTCGAAGCTGCTGTATACGGCGCTCTGTTTCTTTCCGCTCTTTTTCCACTCTCTCGAGTGTGTATGCCACATGTGCGATCACCGCGCCAGTAATTACCATTCCTGCGGCAATCATCCAGCCAACTCCCTTCGAGTCCATAGCCATTGCACCAAGCGCCATAACTACAATTCCGATTCTGAACACTCTTTCTTTCATATTTCTCCTATTCCGGGATGTTCCGAAACTCAACTGTAATCTTCAATCCAAGATCATCAGCCAATCGGAAAAAGTTCTCGACATTCATCCTCTCTGGCTTTCTGATCCAGTTCTGGATCGTTTTCTCCGTAACTCCATACTTCGGTGCAAGGTCTGCCGGATCTTTACTTTGTTGTGCCTGTCCGCCCGCCATCATTCCGCGAACGTAGGCCATTTTCTTCTTTGTAGCGCTCTGCGCAAGATTCGTTTTCGGCATTTTCTCACGCTCCCTTCTGTTACTTTCTCTCCTATGTTCTTCGTGTTATAATCTCCTTACAGGACGTTACCGCGTCCGAGTCTGGCGAAAGGAGAATATCTTTATATGTTTAGCAATAATGACTTAATAAAAATGGCTGTCAATCTCACAACTGCTAAATTGTCTAGTTCTACCGCAGAAGCAAGCCTAAATGAAGGTATACATACTGCTGAGTTCATGCAAAAAGTCTATGATAAATTGTCAGAACTAAACAAAAAAGAAGAGGATTAGCACATGCCGGCTCTTGCGGACATCAGCTCTGCAAGAGCTTTTGTTTTCTCTGCAATCTCATGCTCTCTCTCTTTACCAGATGAAATAACTTCACTGATATGAACTGCCAACTCTTTTATAAGTTTATCTACTTCTTCCACGTTCTCTCTCCCTTCTACTGTCCGTTTTATCGTGCATCAGTTGTTGTATCCTGTAAAAAGTAAGATACCGGAACCCCGAAATGTTCTGCGATTTTCTGGAGCTTGTCTACTTTCGGCTGGCTACGCCCTGTTTTCCAATTGGAAAGCGTATTTTGACCAACTCCGGTTGCTTTGGATACTTGGTATGAAGTTTCTCCTGTTCTTTTTAACAGTTCCTCATACTTCTTGTACAATATTTACACCTCCTAACGTAATATAGTGGTTGCAAATACTTCACAAATATGATATACTTCAATAGTCAAACAGAAGTAATAACAATTTATAAACGTTCATATTTCACAATCACTTTGCCGTTTTGTACTTTCGCTTTATGTAGTACGTGTTTAATATACATCATATTTCGCTATCAGTCAATACAAAATGCTAGTGTTTTTTGAAGTATTGCGTTTTTTGTGAAAGGTGCACAGAAAATGTATAGTATTTTTGAAAAATTATTACAAAAACATGGAGTATCGGCTTACAGAGTAAGTAAAGACCTTGGTATAGCCCAGTCCGTATTAAGTTCATGGAAGAATGGAATCAGCACTCCAAAGCAGGACAAAATGCAAAAGATAGCCGATTACTTTAATGTATCAGTCGACTATTTAATGACGGGTGAAGAAAGGGAGGATAAGAAAAAATATTATTTGAATGACGAAACTGCAGCTATGGCGCAGTCGATTTTTGAAAGTAAAGAATTGCGCATGCTGTTCGATGCCGCACAGGATGCAGACCCGGAAGATTTAGATGCGGTCTACCAGATGCTACTTGCATTAAAACGAAAGGAGCGTGGCGGAAATAATTGATTACACCGTTAAACTTATAAAATTTCCAAGTGGAAAAGTGAAAGAAGCTGTCACAGAAAACGAAGATGGAAGTTATACCATATTCATTGATGAAAGTCTGTCTCGCGAAGAACAACAAAAAGAGTTTTTACATGCGCTATCCCATATTACCGGAGACGATTTTAGAAAAGCAGATACTCAAAAAATTGAAAGGTCTGCTCATAATATGGAAGCGTCAGATGAGTTATTTCCAATTATTCCATCATGGTGCAAAGCCAGCATAGCATAGGTAAGAAAATGTTTTTTAAAAGTTTAAAACACCGATTCAAAAGTGAATATGAAAATGTAAAAGAGGCTTCTTTGCTGATCGAAAAATGCAATCATTTTGCTGAAATAGTCAATACAACAGTTGATGAAAAGGAATTCTATAGCACATATGATAAAATGGTAGATGCACTAACAGAATTAACCGGCTATGAAGGTTTTGTTCCATTTGATAGTAAGCCCTCTGATGATTTGCGCAAGGTTATCGAATCTAAGCCTGCGGCAATAGAAAAATTCAACAAGCGTTCCAAGGTTACACCGATATATATGCCGGATGCAGATCTTTTTTTCACAGAAGCTGCGGATATTGTAGTAAATAATAAAAAGGCAACTATTGGAGCGTTACAAAGGCAATTAAAAATAGGTTTCAATCGCGCAATGACAATAATGAATCAATTGGAAGCTGCTGGAATTGTCGGACCAGAGGTTGGGACAACGCCAAGAGCTGTGCTTGTCGATTCCCAGGCTTTGCAAAGGATGTTGGATGGAGCAATTTTGACAGGGGAAAAAAATACTCCTGATGATACATACTCTCCCGAAAACAAAAATGTTTATAAAAATTTTGACACTATGAGCGGGTTAGAATTTGAACATTATTGTGCTGGAGTATTAGAAAACAATGGTTTTACAAATGTTGAAGTAACACAAGGGAGTGGCGATCATGGCATTGACATCCTCGCCGAAAAAGATGATATAACTTACGCGATCCAGTGTAAATGCTACTCTTCCAATATTGGAAATGCTGCTGTGCAGCAAGCACATACTGGGAAGAGTTTATATCATAAAGATATTGCTGTTGTACTCACGAACCAATACTTTACACAGCAGGCACAGGAGGAAGCAAAAGCATTGGGTGTAAAACTATGGGATAGAAATAGATTACAAAATATGATTGATCATATATAGGAGGGATAATTATGTCACAAGCAACTTGCCCCAAATGCGGCAGCAACAACATTACATTCCAAAGAGAACAGACCGGAAACATCGGAGCCGGCACAAACAAAGTAACTATTCAGACTTCCAAAGGCCATAGTTGCCTTTACTGGCTTATTATCGGCTGGTGGTGGAAACCATTATATTTCATTCTGATCGGCTGGTGGTGGAATTTGTTTTTCAAGCGCCATAGCCTTGGCGGGATTAACGTACATGCCGATAAAACCATCAACCACACTGTTGCAATTTGCCAGAACTGTGGAAATACTTGGAAAGTAAATTAAATAAAAACCGCCCCGGTGCTGGAACACCGAGACGGCAAACGTGCTCCGAAGATACACGCCGTGAACAAGCATATTGTATCATTCAGAGCGTGATAAATCAACTACCGCGCTATTTTTGCGCCTATTTTTAGGAGGATACAATATGAATGCAAGAAAATTACCATCCGGATCTTGGAGAGCACGGCTCTTCCTGGGGGAAGATGAACAGGGGAAGAAACACTACAAGTCATTTACCGCGGCAACCAAGCGCGAGGCTGAACGGTTGGCACTGAATTATGCCGAAGAACGCGCCAAGCCGGACAAAATCACTTTCGGGGATGCACTTGCCAAATACATAGACTCGAAATCAAATGTGCTCTCTCCGTCCACTCTGCGCGGCTACAGGCAGATGGAAAAATATTACGATCCAATCAAAGATATGGATGTATCAGAAATTGACCAGAACACAGTTGTTGGCTTTATAAATGAATTTGCGGGGAAACATTCACCCAAGACCGTTCGAAACGCATATAGCCTACTCTGTGCGGTCATACGCCTGCAAATACCGGATGCATCATTTCGTGTTACTATGCCCCAAAAAGAAATCTTACAATACTATATTCCAAAGGACGAAGAACTGCAATCATTGCTTTCCTATACCAAAACAGCAAACTATGATCTATACGTTGCAATTCTTCTTGCATCTATTGGAACATTACGAAGATCAGAAGTGTGTGGATTATATGCAGATGACATACAAGGAAATACGGTGCATGTTCATAAAACAATGGTAAAAAATCAAAATTATAAATGGGTACTAAAATCAGTTGCCAAAAATAGTACATCTGATCGTTATGTTGAATACCCAGATAAAGTCATTAAAGAGCTTCCAACTTCCGGAAAAATCTGCAATTTGAACCCGGATATGATTACGCATGATTTCGGACGCACGATAAAAAAACTTGGATTGCCACATTTTCGTTTCCATGATCTGCGTCACTATGCAGCCACAATCATGCACGCAATGGGTGTACCGGAAGCATACATCATGGAACGCGGCGGCTGGAAAACCAACACGGTTCTGAATCAGGTATACCGCGGTACCAGATCGGATTTTTCAAAAAAATATTCCGATCAGGCAAACGGATATTTCGAAAACCATCTTCTTTGATTCGTGTCATCTTTCGTGTCATCCACTTTGTTTTTTTGCTTTCAAAATAAGATTTCTTGTTTCTCATTTGGAAATATAAAAAGCCACAAAAAATCCAGTGTTCTCAACGTTTTCTTCCGAATCCGCATAAACACTGGATTTTCTTAAATAGTGGACTAGACGGGAGTCGAACCCGCATATAAAAGCAATAGAACGGCTTATTTATTGGCTTATTTAATTTCGTGTCACCTTTCGTGTCATCTACTTTTTCTTTTTGCTAAGAATCCCACTAACAATTGCGGCTGCCATCTTCTCGGCATCATACAGCTCCACATCGTCCTTGTCATCGACAAAACAACATTCCACCAACATAGCTGGAGAATTTGTTCTGCGCAGCACATACAGGTCAGTCCTGATCTTTACACCGCGATTTTTAAAGCCAAGAGCCGCAATCTCTTCAACAACACGTTCTGCTGCTGGCTTCGCTGCGCTTTTCTCACTGTACACATACACTTCCGTTCCGGTCGTTTTACCATTGCCTTTCTTATCCCCGACTCCACAATTAAAATGAATCGAAATATCCAGATCCACCTTGTGCTTGTTGCACTTTGTTACGATCCGCTTCAGGACATCCGTCTGGCTTGTCCCATTGGTACAGGTGCAATCATACACCTTGTGTCCTTTCTTTCTAAGGAGCCGGATCACTTCTTTCTTGACCTTGCGTGCCTCTGTGGACTCCTTGATGAGTCCAACAGCACCGCAGGCAATCTTTCCATCCGGGTTATGCCCGGCATGTACATTGATTTTCATATGTAATTACTCCTCCTTCACTTCCGGGATTCCTGCTACGCTGGTGAGCAATGATACCACGCCTGATACAATTGCAGATGATACGACCAGCTTCCAATCCACAGACGATACCACAGCGGCAGTACCAATCACTGCAACAGCGGTCTGTGCCATTGTTTTCACAGCACGGATTCCAGCGGCTTTGAACCATTTAACAGTGTCTACGTTTGCTTTAAATACACAATTCTTCATATTAAATACCTCTTCTTTCTTATTTGATATATTGAGCAATCATCGAAACCAAACCAATAGCAAGAGCCGTGGAAATCGTACTGATGATTGCAGTTATAGCGACTGACTTATATTTTTTAACATCTTCTGCCGGTGCGCGTTCCATAACATCGACGCGAGCATCCATGCTATCAATCTTCTCATCCAAGGCACACACGTTCTCGTTGGTATGCTTTACCTCCTCTACGAGCTGCACCATCGTTTCACTCATTGTATGTATTTCTTCGACGATTGGTTCCAGTTTATCGATTCTGTGTGTATTCGATTTAGCGCGTGCCTCAACTCTGGTAAGGCGGCGCTCATTATATGTATTTGACCACATGTTTTCACTCCTTTCGAAGTTTCCTAACTCTATTGTAATGGGTTTTAAGGTACTATTTGTACCAATTTTAGGCATAAAAATAACAGGCCTGTTATAGCCTGTTATGAGTGTTGATAGGTAGCATAATAGAACGGTTGCTTGTTCTTTTTTAACGAACGCATGCTTTTCACCTATATAATATTATGATAAAATGT
>ERZ1026872.68-NODE-68-length-44388-cov-36.674780_pt1 | contig 44388 bp, 70 predicted proteins | sample MGYA00380166_ERZ1026872 | MGnify/ENA primary metagenome ERZ1026872 (study PRJEB33269, sample SAMEA4719802) | human gut metagenome | biome: human-associated habitat; feature: organic feature; material: feces | place: Cameroon | collected 2013-10 ... | reverse complement strand
ACTTTAATATTGTTACACTGTCAACAGGAATAGTTGCCTTTCATACTGGAATAATTTATTCTTGACACTGTAAAGCCGGGTGGCCCGGCTCCAAACGTCCAGGGGACATACTGACTATGAATCGTTTTTTACGTTATCCGCTTCATGAAGAAGCAATCGACGACAACAAACCGGCTGGCGGCGACGCGCCAAAAACTTTCACCGCTGAAGAAGTCAAGGCGATGATTGAACAGGAAGTTGCCGGGCTGAAGGCCAACAACGAAGCGCTGTTGTCCGAGAAGAAAGAGGCGGCCCGCCGCGCCAGGGAAGCTGAAGAGGAGCGCCAGCGCGCGCACCAGGAAGCGTTGAAGTCGGCTGGCAAGATGGACGAGTTTGAAAAGACGATTCGTGGTCAGTATGAGCCTGTACTGGCGGAGAAAGATGCTAAATATTCTGCCCTGGCATCTCGCGTGCTCGACAGCGAACGTAAAGCGGTGCTTGGGTCTTTCGCTGGTGATTTTATCACCCCGGAAGCGGTAGATATCCTGGCTCCGTTTGTGCGTACAGAATTTGAAGGGGATGATGTGGTGACTAAATTTGTCGGTTCCGACGGAAATGTTATCACGACAGACCCGGAACAGTTCCGCAAATACCTGCGTGAACACAAAGCATTCAGCCATCTGATTAAGGCTAATGCAGCATCCGGCGGCGGGGCTTCCGGTGGTAAGGGCGGCGGGGCCGCGAAAACAGCAAATGAAATGTCTGGTGAAGAGCGTGCTGCTCTGCTCCGTGATAACCCTAGTGAATTTTACCGCCTGTTCCCGGGCTTGAGGAAAAAGTAAATGGCTATTACCACTATTGGCGATATCGTAACCGGTAACGAACCTGTCATCCTGTCTTATATGACAGAAGACCCGGTAGAGAAAACTGCATTCTTTGAATCCGGTATTCTCACCCCAACTCCTTACGCTGCCGAGATTGCGCGCGGCTCGTCCAACATTGCTAATATCCCGTTCTGGAAAGCGATTGACACCTCTATCGAACCTAACTACTCGAACGACGTGTACCAGGACATTGCAACTCCGCGTAACGTCCAGACCGGCGAGATGATGGCGCGCGTAGCGTACCTGAACGAAGGCTTCGGCCAGGCGGACCTGACCGTTGAACTGACCAGCCAGAACCCGTTGCAATCCGTTGCGAACCGTCTGGATAACTTCTGGCAGCGCCAGGCGCAGCGTCGTCTGATTGCCACTGCCCTCGGTCTGTACAACGACAACCGCGCGGCGACCGACGCATACCACACCCAGGATGACATGGTTATCGACGTCTCCGCGACTCTGGGCTTCGACGCTGGCGCATTCATCGACGCAACCCAGACCATGGGTGATGCGCTGATGGGTTCTTCTGGCGAAGTGCTCGGCGCAATCGCGATGCACAGCTTCGTATACGCGCAGGCCCGTAAAGCCCAGCTCATCGACTTCGTGCGCGACGCTGATAACAACACCATGTTTGCCACATACCAGGGCTACCGCGTGGTTGTAGACGATGCCATGACCGTGGTAGGCACTGGTAATGACCGCAAGTTCATCAGCGTCATCTTCGGCAACGGCGCGATTGGCTACGGCGAAGGCTCCCCGACTAATCCGCTGGCGTATGAGCGCGAAGAGTCACGCGGCAACGGTGGTGGCGTTGAAACCCTGTGGACCCGTAAAACCTGGCTGCTGCACCCACTGGGCTACAGCTTCACCAGCGCGGTAATCACCGGTAACGGCTCCGAAACCATCGCCCGCTCTGCCTCCTGGCAGGACCTGGCGAATGCCACCAACTGGAACCGCGTAGTAGAGCGTAAACACGTTCCAATCGCGTTCCTGGTGACTGGCGTAGGCGCTTAACGGTAGCGTATAATCAGGAGGGGCTACGGCCCCTCTTTTCATATTCGTACAGGAGATATAAAATGGTCGATGTAATCAAGCGTCGTACTACAGGTGTTTCAGAAGACACTGGCGAGCTGGTGAAAATTGATATGGAGAACATTTCGCCTGCGTCCTTCTCTACCGGCCTGAGCGACACCACGGCCGTAACCGCGCCCGCAGCGCTGACACTCACCGTCGTTGCTGCCGGTGGTCTGACGCCGTACAGCTATCAGTGGTTTAAAGACGGTAACGCCATTTCCGGCGCAACGGCGGCAACCTACACCAAAACGCCAACCGTCGCAGGTACTGATTCAGGTACTTACAAAGTTGTTGTCCAGGATGGTTATGGTAATATCGTCTCAGACAGCACTGTTGTAACTGTATCTTAAAATAACGGCCCTTCGGGGCCGTCATAAGGAACCAAGATGGCAAATGATAACTATGTAATCCGCGAGCGCTATAACGGTCTGGTTGAAGTTGACGGCCAGCTAATCCCGCAGCGCGGAGAAGTTAAACCGGAAGAACTGGTAGCAACTTCGCAGGATAACGAAGAAGCACATAATAATGGCGGTGGCGCAGAACGCCAGCGTCGCCGCCGTCGCGCTACGGAAGAGGAATAATATATGGCGCTAGTTGTGGAGACAGGCCAAATTATAGCCGGGGCCGATTCGTATGTTAGCCTGGCGGATGCCCGCGAGCTTGCTGCGCGCTACAACCTGGCGCTTCCGGCTGACGACAATGAAGCCGAAGCCGCACTCCGCAATGGCGCTGTCTACATTGGCCTTCAGGAGCCGATGATGTGCGGGTCGCGCGTATCTCCGTTGCAGGAGCTATCGTTCCCGCGCCAGGGTGTTACCTTGTACGGCTATCCGGTTGCTTCTGATTCCATCCCGGCGCAGGTTATCCGCGCGCAGGTTATCGCCGCTGTTGAATATGGCAAAGGCACAGATGTGCGCGCCAGCACCGACGGCAGGGCAACATCAATGGAACGCGTAGAAGGTGCTGTAACCGTGCAGTATTTCAATAACGGCTCCTCCGGTGCTGCAACCACCATCACGGCAGCTATTGACGCTCTGCGTCCTCTGCTGTGCGGCCTGAATAATGGCTCGTCTTTTAATGTATACCGGGGTTAATCATGGCTTTGACTAAATCCCAGATTTTTACGCTCATCGGAACGGACCTGCCGGATAACACTTCCGGCGCAATCACCCCGGCCAAACTTCGTGGGGTATTAACCCAGATTGCGGATGCACCCGTTTACGCTGCTGCCGGTGTGAAAGAGGTTGAGGTGTTGCGCGCCGCATCTACAGCTACGCAAGCGCCGACTGCCGTTGACACGGCGTTACAGCTATCCTTCGGCGCTGCGCAAGGTTCTGCGTCCGACCCGGTTATGATTAACGCCGCTGGTCTGGTGACTTTCAACACCGCAGGAAATTATGCTGTCCGCATTAAGTTGCAATGTGGGCGCACGGGTGCTACCGGAACATCAATCCTTCTAAGCCGGATTCTTCTTAACGGCGCGCAGGTCGGCTCCGCCGCTGCGGTGAGGATGACACAGACCGACGCCACAACACCAAGCGAATCTCGCGTGGTAGTCAATCCGTCAGCGGGGCAGACTTTTCAGGTACAGATTATGCGCGACAGCGCAGGTTCTAACTTCGGCGGCGTTTACCCGCAGACGGCTACAGTAACAGCCTGGGGGGTTGCACCGTCTGCACTGCTGGTGATTTCTCGCCTTGAACCGGCGCCATCGCCATGAGTACCACCTTCAGCAAGAAAATGCAGGGCGTAGCGACGCGCCTGCTGGATAAATACGGCAGCACCGTAACTCTGGTTCGCGCAGGGTCGAAGGTCTGGAATCCGGTTACGGGTGAATACGAACGGCAGCCAGATACTGAGATTCCTCTTATCGCGGTTCCAGTGCCCGTTAACGCGGCGCTGGTGGACGGAACGACCATCCAGGCTGGAGATATGATTGTCAAAGCTGATTATAGCGTGCTGCCGAAGATGGAAGATAAAATTGACTTTGGCGGAGCGTGCTGGTCTGTTGTCGCTATAGAACGCAAACAGGTGAACGACGATATCGTGGCCTGGTTTATTCAGGTGCGTAAATGAGTACTGATTTTGAACTTGCCATCGCCAACTTCATCAAAAAGGCTAAAAAAAATCCTGAATTAGTTGTGCGTCAGGTGACAATTAAACTGTATTCTCAGATTATAATGGCGAGCCCTGTCGATACTGGACGTTTCAGGATGAACTGGCAAGTTAGTAACAAAACCCCCGCGACTGGGGTTCTTATCGCAGACGACCCCTCCGGTAGTCGGGCGATTGGGAGAATGACCGCCTATGTGACAACATCAGAAGAGTGGGAGAATTTCTGCTTTACGAACAACCTACCATATGCTGAAAGGCTTGAGTATGGCTGGTCACAACAGGCCCCGCAGGGAATGGTCCGGGTAACGGTAACACGTTTCCAGAGGCTACTTGATGAAGCCGCGGCGAGGATGAACTGATGGGCTATTTTGAAGACCTAACAAAAGCATTTGATATCGCGCTGAAAGACTTCGGCAGCACGAATAACATCGCCGTAGCGCTGGAGAACATAGACGCGCCTACCAGTACCGCAACGCCGTACCTGGCGGGCTACATGATACCGTCGCCGACGGAACAAGCCGATTTAGGTTTTACGGAACAGCGTGCCGGAATTTATCAGATTGATATCAACGTTGCCTCCGCCAAAGGTAGCGCGCCAATCAATAAAATGGCAGACTTACTGAATACGGCGTTTAAGGCCGGAAACACGTTCCAGCGTAACGCTATCTGTGCCGAAGTGCAGTCGGTTAGCCTGGGGCCGCTGATTGTGGAAAACGGATGGGCCAAACGCCCACTAACCATTAATTTCATTGCCTTCACTGCGAGGATATAACGATGGCACTGCAACCATATAAGGGCGCAAATACCGCACAATACTATGTGCTTGAAACAACGCCTGGCGTTACCCCTACGAATCCGGCGTGGTCTATCCTGCGCAACACGGGCGGTATTCCCGCCATTACGCGCGATGCACTGGTTTCTAATGAACTGGACGGCAGCCGAGAGACGTCATCCATCCGCACAGGCAACAAACAGGTGACGGGTGAATTTGCTATCGAGTTTGGTCCAAGAAGCCAGGATGAACTTCTGGCCGGAGCAATGACCAGCTCATGGGTGTCCGGCTCTACCGTTACAGGTCTTTCTGTAACTGTTGACGCCGATGCGAAAACGTATACCCGAGCCGCAGGCGATTTCACAACCTCTGTGGACGTTGGCGACCTGGTGCAATTCCCGGACCTTACCGGAAATAACAGCAAGCCATTCATCGTTACTGCCGTGTCGGCACTGGTAGTAACCGGCGCGGCAATTCAGTACGCGCTAACCGATGAAAGCGCAGTTACAACGGATTTAGTTGTCGCCGATAAGCTGGAGACGGGGAATCTGTGTAAATCGTACTCGGTGCTAACCTGGTTCAAAGGTAAATGCGGCGCGCCGGATTCATACCTGCTGACAAAAGGCGTGGAGTTTACTGGTTTTACTATTGAGCAGGCTGTTAATGCTATGGTTACTGGGTCGTTCCCGTTCATCGGCTTGTCCCAGGAAGTTCTCAGCTCATACCCGGCTGGCTCTACGTTCCCGTCTGAAGCTAAACGTGACCCGTTCTCAAGTGTGGACGTGTCCGCGTATAATGGCTCGGCCCCGCTGGAGTTAATTGATACCTTCACCATCACCAACGATAACGGGGCATCGGCGCAGTTCGCACTTGGTAATGCCAGTGTGGCGTTTGTCGAGCGTGGCAAGGCGGCGAATACCTTCTCGCTGGCGGGTAAACTGTACGACATGACTCTGCTGAATCTGTTCCATAACGAGACTCAGATTGAACTGACATCCGTTCTTGAGAATCAGGGCGGTGCGATGTCCTTCACGTTGAAACGCGCGGAACTAACTTCGGCAACCCCAGAGATTGGCGGTCCGGAATCGGTAACATTGTCCCTTGAAGGACAGGCCACCGGTAACGCGATTCAGTCGTCTATCGTGATTCAGCGTATCGCATACGCATAAGAGTAAGGCCCCTTTCGGGGCCTTAGTTATTAGTCCATCCCGGTAATTTTCGGAATTCAACTTGAACGCCTGAGGCTCTAGCCGCGGCTATGCCGTACTCCATGCCCTTAGATATGCCTAAATCCGTATAAACAACAGACGCCTGCGCTACGGCGCGCCACGCTAATCCCGCATCTATGCCCCAATTACGTTCCTCTGGTATGCAATCATTAAGAATACCATCCTGTGTGTAAAGCAAATGCGACGCAATAGGAGCCTCGCCCCTTGATAAACTATCACGAACACATGCGCGAGCGTATTTTATATTCTGATTAACGTCCCCCGCAAAAGGTGATTCTAATATTACTAATCTCATTTCAATCACTCCCCAAAAGCGTAACCATAAGAGAAAGACGTCTGCGTCATTGCTGTAGCGGTAAGGCCCCCTTCTGTTTTAGCGCCGCCGCCATCGGTGTTCTTTGCTGCCGCGAGCACCATAGCCAGTGCTACATCCTGAGGTTTAGCGCCACGCAGTCGCATCTTTTTGCCGTTCTGGCACCCGTCAACCTGTGACTGCACAAGACCTTTATACGCATCAATCTGTTCTGGCGTTTCAACCTTGTAGCGCGCAACCGCAACATACTGGTCAACCACGGCAGCCGCAATATCACGGCACGGCGTAGCTTCAGCCGAGAAACTGAAAGCCATTGACGAACCAATCAGCACAGCAATTAACACTTTCATATCTGTCTCCTTGTAAGTGATGAAACAATACTATGCTATTGTTTTGTGCAATGCAAGTGTTCTGGTAGAATAATTTTGCGGCTAGGTTCGCAACCGAAAGGCAGGTGGTCACTGCTTGCCGCTTTAACCTGACCTTTAACCTACTAACCAAAGGATATTTATATGAATTTAAGAGATTTTTATTTCCAGGACAAAGCTATGGTGGGGGATAAGATGGAAATCTTGCTCCCCGACGGCAGCCCGAGTGGTGAGTGGTTGAATGTGGTGTCCCCGGATGCCGATATCGCGGTTAAAGCTGGGCGTGCGTTCCTGTTTGCTTATCAAGCAAAAATTTCAGAGCTGGAAAATGTAAAAGAAGACAAAACAAAATACGCAATTTTGCTTAACGATGCGTGCGACGATTTAAACCGACAACTGGCCCTTGAAATCGTTAACGGCTGGAGTTTCGAGGAGCCCTTCACCCGAGAGGCTATGGCCGAGTTACTTCGGCAGTACAGTGCACTAGGGGCTATGGTGTCAAACTTCCATGCTGAGCAGCGTAAAAAACTACAGGAAAAGTAAAAGCGCTGTACGATTATGCGCAGTGGGTTTTTGTCGACAGACAGCGCCGACAGAAATTCGAAGATATATCCGCCGGTCACGAAGCGTTCCTGCGCTCTATAGGGCAGTTCCAGGAGTCAAAGGTAAAAGAAGAGACAGGGCCAGAGTGCCCGTCTCTTTTCCTGGATGTCTTCGATAAATACCGGATGATTAAGTTCGCGCAGCGCCACACTGATGAAGCTGTTAAACTTTATGCAAGAGAAATGCTAAGCTGGCAGGATATCATAGCGTTCAAGACCGCAACAGGCCTCGGCTTAAGCCTTCTTGAGTTGGAATTAATAATGGGTATTGACGCCATATTTGAGGGCCGGGAAGATGTCTGACATAGCTAGTCTAATTATTCGCGTAACGACAAACGGCGTTGACAGCGCTACGGCGGACTTAGGTAAACTAGGCCAGGCTGCCGTCAAAGCAGGCGCGGCAATCGGCGGTCTTGAGACCGCGCGTCGTGTCTTTGAGTCCCTCGTAGCGTCCCAGAGAAACTTTGATAAGTTAAACTCTGGGCTAATCACCATGACGGGCAGCGCCGAAAATGCAGCTAAAGCGTTTCAGGTGCTTCAGCAATTCGCAAAAGACACTCCATACGGATTAAATCAGGCTGTCGAGGGCTTCACCAAACTTGTCGCGCTGGGCCTAAACCCCAGCAAAGAAGCCTTGATATCCTACGGCAACACCGCCGCTGCAATGGGGAAAGACCTTAATCAGATGATTGAGGCCGTTGCCGACGCCGCTACCGGCGAATTTGAGCGATTAAAAGAATTCGGTATCAAGGCGAGTCAGCAGGGAGATAACGTATCATTCACTTTCCGGGGCGTGACTACCACCGTCAAGAAAAACTCGGAAGAGATTCAAAAATACCTTCTCAACATCGGCAACACCGACTTTGCCGGGGCGATGGACATTCGTGCAAAAACACTGGACGGTGTTTTGTCGAGCCTGGCCGACACATTTGACGGCCTGGTTCTTAATATTGCGCAATCAGGATTTGGCGACGCCGTAGCAGAGCAGGCATCCGCGGCGGAAGACGCTATCCAGGCGTTAAGCGATAGTATCGCGTCCGGAGAGATTGTAGGTGCGTTACAAGACTGGACAACCCTGTTTAATGACTCGTTTAATTTCATTTCAGACGCGCTCAACACCCTGGCCTTCGACACGGACGCAAAGTCGACAGATATGTCCGACTCCCTGTCGAGTATCCCCGATGCCATCCGTGAATGGTTGCCGGATATGCAGCAAACTTTCCACGAAGTTATCGCATGGTTCCAGCGTATTGATGACTACGCCGTCGCGCTTGGCCAGACGTTAGCGGACGTCCTCGACCCAAGCAAAACTGCGGCCCTGACTTTCAAGAATATGACGGCAGAGGCGGATAAGACCTATGCCGCGACTCTTGCATGGGCTGAGGCTGAGTCGCAAGCCATCACCGAACGGTCAAAACTTCGTAAGAAAGAAATCGAGGAGCAACGTAAGCAGTACGACGAGCGGAGAAAGCAGGAAATAGACCTTGCTTCTTTGGTCAGAAACAAGCCCGGTACAGATGGTGGGGCTCCAGGGGCTTCAGGGGCTTCCGGTACTGCGGATAAGTCCGCAAAAGCCGCAGCTAGACAACTGGAACAACAGAAAAAGCAGGCCCAAGACTTCCTCGATACTTTAGCCCGTCAGAACAAGGACGAACTGGCGGCTATCGACGCGCAGGAGCAGCAGAAGCTCGCTAAGCTTCAGAAATTCCAGCAGACCGGCGCGATTAATGCGCAGCAGTTCGAAGACGCCAAAACAAAAATCATGCTGGAAGCAGATGCAGAACGTAACGAGCTTTTGCAGAAGCAAACTGAAGAGAGGATGAAGAAACAGGATGACACGGACAACTTCATGGCGCAGCTTCGGGCACAAAATGAGGGTGAACTGGCAGAAATAGACCGACAGGAGAAGGTTAAGTTAAAGAAACTAGAAGAATTTAAGGCGCAGGGGTTAGACATAGAAGGCGGTTATCAGGCCGCAAAAGAGAATATTGCAGCAGCTTCCGACAAAGAGCGAATGAAGAAGTACTCGGAGGTTTTAGGCCAGACCACGGACGACCTGCGCACCTCGCTTGGTGAGGGTAATAAGATGTATAAGGCCTTCGCAATTGCCAACGCCATCATGAACACCTATCAGGGTGCCACCGCTGCATTTCAGTCCGCGGCAGCTATACCTTTAGTTGGATGGATTGCCGCGCCAATAGCGGCTGCTGCTGCCGTTGCCGCTGGTCTGGCTAACGTAGCGAAGATTCGCTCCGCTCGTGAACAGGGCGGCTCTCTGGCGGCTGGTGGTATCGCTATGGTTGGCGAGCGTAACAAGGCTGAACTGATTATGCCTGCCGGGGCGTCCCGCGTGCGCACTATGGAACAGGTGCAGCAGATGATGGGCGGCAAACAGAATAACAACGGCAGCGGCGGGGTTGTTATTGTCAATAACACTTCTGCCAAAATTGACTCGGCCACAACGGAAACTGATAACGAAGGCCGCCTGCGTGTTATCATTAGTGAAACCGTGTCGCGTGCGCTACAGGATAGCAACAGCGACATCTCCAAATCACGCCGTGCGACTCGCGGCCAGCCAGGATTCAGCTAATGGGTGATTTACGCTTTCCGGCTTCTTTAAAGCCGATTGTATCAAAAGGCTACTCGCAGACGCGCGGGAGTAATATCTGGCGCGTCGATGTGCAGGGTGGTGTTCCGCGCCAGGGCCGCGACACGTACTTCGAGCCGGTGCCGATTAGCGTCACGCTGGTGGTGTCGTCGCTAGGTCGCCAGGCCTTCTACAGCTTCCTGAACAATATCCACGGCGGTGCTGATTCATTTATCATGCCACATGATACCGGGCTTGGTATTGAGGACCACCAGATACTGATTACCAGCACCATTAGCGATAACACGGATGACGGCCTGAACTGGGTATTATCATTCACGGCAACCGCCGAGCGTACCGCGATTCAGGAAGACAACTGTCTGACGGCTAATCTGCCCGACCTGTTCGGCTGTTACGGTGATTGTCTGGGCAGTTTCCTGAAAGCCTATGGCGAAGCGCAATCAACATTTCCTAGAATCTGGGACCCAATGCAATGAGCGAAGATTCAGTATTAGCGGCGTACCGGCTTAAGCTGGCCTCAAACCCAGAGGGCCAGATTGACTACACGACGGTAGAGATTACTCATTCTCTGCTGTCAAAGCGCTATCTTATCGTCCGGGGCACATCACCATTAACGGCAACGCTGGAGACCGGCGAGACGGTTACGTTTGAACCCTCGCCGATGGACTCTAAGAACGCCGCGAACAATAACGATATGGACCAGCAGGCGGCCTTTACGCTGCCGGATGTTGGCAACCAGCTCGACGACGAGATGTCGCGCATTCCGCTCGATAACCAGGAGTGGCCGGTATTTACGTTTCGCGCGTATGTCAGCACAGATTTATCCTATCCGTGCAAAGGACCAATCACCTACGACCTGCAATCGCTGTCTCAGGCTAAAGGAGTATTCACGGCAGATGTTGGTGTGCCGCGCCTTAACGAGCGCCCAACTGGCATTCTCATGACTCCTACCGAGATTCCAATTCTGCGCGGAGTGTTATCGTGAACATCAACGACTATACAGGTCTTCCTTATAATTTCCGTACCAGAAATTGCTGGCATCACGTGCGCTCAGTGCGGGCGGATGCAGGGTTGGAGACGCCGGAGTTTAATGTGTTGTCGCCCCGCGATATAAACCAGGCTTTCGATGACGGCCACGCCGCGACGAAGGGCCTTGTGCAGGTCTTTGAGCCTCAGAACTTCGATGCGGTGTTAATGGGCTGCCGTACCGGCGGGCGTATTGTCTGGCACGCGGGGGTTTACTATAACGGATTAGTAAGCCATTGTGCGATGTACGCGCGACAGGTAAGATTAGAAGCATTATCAGACCTGAAACAGGTTTACCCGGAGATAGAATTTTGGCGCTGATTAACCATTACGCACGAAACACAGACGGCGGATTTGACCATAAGCGCCTGTACGGCAACCCTATGGAGTTCGTTATTGCGAATATTCCAGACGGCGTACCGTTTGAGATTTACATTGATGAAATCGGCGAGAATAACAAAGTAACGGAGGACTTTGAGGCGCTGAAAGAGCCCGGAACCTTCCATATTGTAGAGGGTGCTGGCGGCGGTGGTCTTGGTGGGATCATGAAGGTTCTTGACCCGCTCGGTGTCATTAACCGTATCAACAAAATTATTTTCCCGTCGGCAAAAACGCCAAGCACTAAGCTGGCTAATGGGCAGAGTGAAAGCCCTAACAATAGCCTTACCGACCGGAGCAACAAGCCGCGTCCGTATGAACGTACCTACGACATTTGCGGCACTGTTCAGAGTATTCCAAATGACCTCATGACCGTATACCGGCTTTACAATTCCGCCGGAACTGTCATTGAGTACGGCTATTACAATATTGGCCGTGGGCCGCTGTACACGCCAGCGTCAGGAATAACAGACGGCGATACCCTACTATCCGAAATAACCGGCTCTTCCGCAGCAATATACGCGCCGTACACAAATCCAAACAATGGAACTCCTACCCTGTTAATAGGCGACCCTATTACTGAAGGTGTTTACATTACCTCTGCCTCTAACGAGATTGACGGCCAGACATTAAAAGCCCAAAACGACCTGGTGACAAAAGTCGGTGGCACCACCACGGCCTCTCTGTCTGGCGTGTTGGGCACTCTGTACGATGCGACCGCGCCAGAATTTTCCGAGTTCTTAAAGGTGGGTGATGTTGCTAAGTTTACTAAGGTGTACGTCGACCGCGGCGGCAGTCCCCACGCCATTCTTGACGGCTATTACCCTGTTGTATCTGTAAGTGACGTAGACATCGTGGTTAATGTCTCCAGTAATCTTGCGGAATGGCAGAAGTTGACTACGCCCTGGGCGCTTGACGACCGTACAGATTCCACCGTAGGGCCCCAGGACACTTACACAAAAAGCTTAACGGACTGGGTTACTATCTCCAATATCGAACCCGAACGCCTGGTAGTTAACATCGCAGCCGATAATGGCATGTATAAGGACCAGGGTAATAACAGCAAGCGCGCAGCATCTGTAACCGCGGAAATGCAGTATCAGTTGTTAGATGAGAATAAAAACCCATATGGCCCTATTTACACCAAACAAGGTACAGTCGCAGGCCGCTCGGCAGACGCCACCGGCATATCTATCATCGCTACGCTGCCGCAACCGTCAGCCGTTCGTGTGCGCTGCCGTAGGGTGACGGACCTTGACCTGAAGTTCAATGGTCAGGTTGTTGACGAAATTAAATACGCGAATCTTTACGGTCAAATACGCGACACGACTACAAGCTACGGCAACATCACCACGGTGCATACAGCTCGTAAACAGACCGCGCGGGCCACTGTAATAAAACAGCCACAGCTTAAAATAATGGCTACAGAAATGCTGTACAAATACCTCGGAAATGGGGTTTTTGACACAACACTAACTACCAACACACAAGCCGTGCAGTCCCTTATTCGCTTGATGCGAGACCCTGTAGTTGGCGGTCTGAATTTAACCGCCGCGAATATGGACCAGTTACTCGCCGTTCAGGCCGAAGTCGAGGCTTATTTCCAGTCACCTCAGGCGGGTCAATTCTGTTACACGTTTGACAGCTACCAGACAACCGCGCAGGACATTATAACTACTATCGCCGAGGCTATCTTCTGTACGTCTTATAGAAACGGCAAAAATATCATGCTGGATTTCGAGCGCCCTCGTATAGGTCCAGAAATGGCATTTACGCACAGAAGCAAGACACCAGACGCGGAAAAATGGACCCGACAGTTCAGCGATAAAGATGCGTACGATTCTGTCAAATACAGCTACATTGACCCGGATACAAACATCAAAGAGACTATTACCATTCCGCCGAACGGCGGGGTTAAAACAGATACTTACGATTCTAAAGGCGTTCGCAACTACAGACAGGCATACTGGCACGCCTACCGTCGCTATCAGAAAAACATGCTCAACAAAGTTTCCGTCGAGTTTACGGCAACAGAAGAGGGCATCTTTGCGGTGCCAGGGAGACCTATATCTGTCGTTAAAGGGTCGCGTATGGCTCCATACGATGGCTACGTTATTGCGGTAAACGGTCTTGAATTAACGCTGTCTCAGCCAGTTGAGTTCACGCCGGGTGACGACCACTCCATCATTCTTAAAAAGCGTGACGGCTCTGTGCAGAGTGTTGCCGTAGTGGCTGGAAGTTCACCGCGTAAAGTCATTATGCAGTCAGCGCCGCAGGAAGCTATCTACACAGGGAATAGTTCGCTAAAAACAGAGTTTTCATTCGGCAGCGAACAAAGGCATAATGCTCAAATGATGTTAGTTAGTACGGTAGACCCAGGGTCTGACAGAACGGTTAAAATTACCGCGTACAATTATCATCCGGACTACTATCTGTACGATGGCGTATCGCCATTTGGCCGCGCATTCAGCGACGGATTCAGTAACGGTTATTTATAAGAGGACACACTATGTCTAGCGGATGCGGCGATGTTTTAAGCCTGGCAGATTTACAGACAGCAAAGAAACACCAGCTTTTTGAAGCAGAAGTTATCACCGGGTTGCAGGGTGGCGTCGCTGGCGGGGCGTCAATCGACTATGCAACTAATCAGGTGACAGGGCAGACACAAAAAACGCTACCGGCCGTTTTGCGCGATGCCGGTTTCCAACCTGCTTCATTCGATTTTTCTACGGGCGGCACTTTAGGCGTAAACGACAGAAGTAAAGTGGTATATGACCCGGTAAGTAAGACCTGGTACTCATGGGCGGGAACGTTGCCGCACGTAATTGCCGCGGGAACCAATCCGGTAGGTGTAGCGGACTGGGTTCCGCAAACTGACCCTAACTTACGCAGCGATTTGCAGTCCTTATGGGCCGGCGGTAATTTCCCGGCCATAGTACAGTATAAGTACGGGCTTCCTGCGACCGTAGATGGTGCTGTTTTCAGACCAGTGCAGGATAAGCTTGATGATTTTGTTAGTGTGCTGGACTTTGGCGCAAAAGGCGACGGTTCCACAGATGATTCAGCAGCTTTTAGTAAAGCCTCGGCTACCGGTAAGAAAGTGTTTATCCCTGATGTGTCAGGTAATGGCTCTGGCTGTATTTACAAAGTAAAAAATGTGTATATTAAAAAGCCGTTGCTTTTTGGAGAACATATTGGTGTAGAAATACAACCTGTTTCTGCCGGTGATGAAATGTTCTATTTTGGCGATCCTGACCAGCCATCTACTTACATTATTAATGGTGCGAGAATAGAAAACCTCACCTTTTCATGCCCATTAGCTTCAGATGGAGAGTACCCTATAGCCATACGTTGCCATCAGCAGCAGCAAATGGAGGTGTTCGGATGTACATTCTACAGATTAACATTTGAGCTTATAGACTACAGATATGTCACCTTTAGGAAAATTCGTGGAATAGGTTCAATGTTCTATTCAAACAGGACGCAACCAAATGGTGTTGACTGGGCAGATTCATTAGTTATCTCAGACAGTTTTATCGCCTATACTTCCCGCATCGAGGTCCGCAACTCTGTAGGGTTTCAAATGCGAAATACCTATTGCGCAAATCCGACATCTACTCCATGCCTGCTATTGGGGTACGACGATTGGGCAAAGCCAAGTCATGGAACGTGCGAGCTGACTGACGTAACAATTGAAGGCGTTACAGCATTAAACAATTGCAACCTTTTTGTTTTTATTGTAAATGGCCATATGGGTGCATTCCAGGGGAATGGCTTAACGCTTAAGGATTGCTTCTCTGTTAATTGTGTAAATACCGAGTTCCATTATAGTAAAGACTTCGGCATATACATGGATGCGTGTAAAAAATCATCATTCACCAACACCAGATTTACAAATAATGGAGAAGGTGGGATTAGAATTGGCGGTGATACACAATATGTTGCATTTGCTGGCTGCCTGTTTGGAGAGGGGGGAATTGCGAATGATGGGCCAACTCAAAAGCGCGGAATTAACATTGAGGATACCAGTGGGGGCGTGACGGTGTTGTCTTCTGTATTCGATGGAAACAGCGAAGTTAATATAGGTGGAGACCCAAGTAAATATAGAGCGCTGGCATGTCGAGGTGTTGCCGATACTCCTTATGTCTCTGCTGGGTCTACTGCGCAACGCCCCTCATCACCGATAGCTGGGCAGCAGTTCTATGATTCAAGCCTGGGCTATCCTATCTGGTGGAACGCCGTTACAAATACGTGGAAGAACGCCTCAGGAGCTAACGTATAAAACTAAGGCCCCGAAAGGGGCCTTTTCTTCATTCGCATTCATCCATGTTAGACCGGATAATACGCTTCGTTCCAGTCTGTTCTATAAGCCAATCTAGTTGCGCGTTCGCCGCGTCACGTTGCTGCCGTAGTCTGGCGTTCTCGGCTTCGAGTTCCTTGATTCGCTTTTTAAGCTCTGGTATTGGCGCCATAAAGGACCATGTATCTATACTGGTGTCAATAGCCATCATTAACCTCTCTTCTTACCGTGATTTTCGTGGAAGCCGTATTCAACTTCGGCAGCCTTTCGCGCGGCTACGGCATCTTCGAAGTTTTCAAACTGGCCTATGTGAATCTTTCGTCTGTCTACTTTTATTTCCGCCACCCACGCATTTCTTCGCTTCTCGAACCAGACACCGACCGCGCCACTCGTGTTATTGCTGCCTATGGAGGCATTGCGGCTATTCTCGGTGTTTGACGCCTTTCGCAAATTAACTATTCTGTTATCTGTCCTGACGTGGTTGATGTGGTCTATCTGCTAGTCCGGCCCAACAGGGTTATCCGGGTAGGACATATTCCACGCCAACCGGTGCGCCAGTTCTAATTTCCCATGTATGCGAATCCTTATGTACCCATCGCGCGGGCAGAAACATCCCGCTTGCTTCCCGACAAAGCCTCGGCGGTTTGTTGCCTTCCAGGTAAAAGAACCGGTTTCTTGGCTGTAGTCTAGCTCACTCATTTTATTGTCTCCTTCTTGACCTTGCAGTATTCCATAAGGAGGTCTTGCACGTCAGCTTTCCCTTCAAGACGCGCCTGAACTACCTGGTCTAACGTATCGGCAGCTTGTATCTGGTACACGAACACCGGGCGCGGATGTCCAGACTGAAATTGCCTTACCGGGCCTATACGCTCAATTACCTGTGCGTATAACTCATATGACCAGGTCATAGAGAAGAAGGCTAAGTGGTGTCCGCCGTCCTGCAACGATAGCCCGTGGCCGGCTGACGCAGGATGCACCAGCAGCATTGGAATCTCGCCACGGTTCCAGGCGTCAATCTGGTCGTTGCCTTTCTTACCCTTCGCCAGCGCTACGGCTTCCGGGAACTTCTTCAGGATGCGCGCGCGGTCGTGCTGGAACTGGTAAGCCACCAGAAGCGGCGCGCCGTTCAGCTCATCGTATATCGAGTCCAGCGCCTCCAGTTTCGCGTTGTGAATGGCTTCCCACTCTTTGGTGGCCTCTCCGTCGTCGCCCGTCGTGTATACGGCACCGCTGGCTATCTGGAGGCATTTCTGGGTGCGCGCTGCCGCGTTCGCTGCCTCCACCTCTCCGGCTTCGAGCTGGGCGAAGAGTTCTTTCTCCATCTGGTCATAGGCTTTGCGGGCCTTAGCGGGTAATGGCACCACAATGGGGACCACCACGGGTTTGTCGCAACCAAAGTATTCGGCGGCGTCCACAGTAAGGCTGATGTCCGCAATCTTCTGGTGAATCTCGGTATCAGCACCGCTACGTGGCTTAAATGATTTAGCTGCATGATGAGTTCCCTCCTGAATAGAGACAAACCAGCGGTCGGTAAATGACTGATAGCTGCTGCCGAGGCGCTGGCCTGCGTCAAGGAACCAGCACTGCCCCCACAGGTCCTTCAGGCCGTTTGGCGCTGGCGTACCAGTCAGATTGATGAAGCGCTTTATCTTCTTGTGCGCCACCTTGCCGAGCGCCCTAGCGCGCTTGCTACCGCCTTTGCTACGGAACGACTTCAACTTAGTCGATTCATCGGCAACGATAACCGTGAACGGCCAGCGGTCGCCCCAGAACTCAACCAGCCATTCGAGTATGTCGTAGTTACAGCACACGACGTTAGCGTCGTCGTTCAGCATCACGTCTTCGCGATACTGGCGGCTGCCGGTGCCGTCTACGACTCGCAGCGCAGGGAATTGCCACTTAACCTGTTCTTGCGGCCATGTGCCAGAAGCGACACGCAACGGAGCCAGAACGAGCACACGGTCGCCGCACCAGTTCTCCTGGTCCCAGTCGTCCAGGATGCCCGTCTGGAACATTTTATTCAGTGCCCACATCGTCGCGCCTGTCTTCCCGGAGCCCATGGTCGCGAATACGTTGCAGCGGGGGTTGTTAATGATGTGCGCCGTGATGGGCTTCTGGTACGGGCGTCGCTCAAAGCGCATCTTTAGCCTCTCTTATTCTTTTCTTGGCAATGCGGAAATATTTAAAATCCTGTTCCATGCCAATAAAGTTTCTGCCGGTGTTTACGCAGGCAACTCCGGTAGTCCCGCTACCCATCGTAAAATCAAGAATTGTTTGACCTGGATTAGAATAAGTAGAAATAAGGTCCTGCATTAGCTCTACTGGTTTTTGTGTTGGGTGGAGCCCGGTATAATCTTTTTTATATTCTAAAATATTAGATTTAAATTTAACACCATCCGGCAGATTGAATATTTTAGGGTGCTGCTCAGTCATCTTGTGAATGAGTGCTGCACGGTAATCATTATTGATGGCCATCATCTCTGAGAAAGTTAAATATTTATCCATATTTTCTAGTTTAAAAGTGGTAACAAGTTGCGCATAGGTTTCTTCCGTACACAAAGAAAATTGTGACGAATTAACTCTAAGGAAATGGTCAGCTTTATTGTGCCCCAGAGTTTTTTCTATACGGCTTTTAGGCATACCTATGAAGTTAATAACGCGTTTTGCATACTCCCTGAGCGGGTGTTCCCCTTTGAAATCGTGTTTATTATGTGCCTTAAAAAAGACACAAATATCTTCATAAAACGATACCGGAGCTTTTTTAGCCAGCAATGCGTTAGCAAAATGGTCCTTAACCCAGAGCAACCTGTAAGAAAAAGGTAGCGCGGGTAACGCGCCAGTAATTAGATTACTTGTATAAGGTTCTTGGCTGAACAATATCAATGCCCCATTCGGCCTTAAAATACGCAAACATTCGCTAAAAATGTGCTCTGAACACAGGGCTGAATCCCATGAAGTCTTCCCCTTCATCCCGTGATTGATACCTTCAGAGGCTGCTATACCTTTCACGGTCCCGTAAGGCGGGTCCGTTATGACACAATCAATGCTCTCATCCGGGATTTCTTTCATCAAATCTCGGCAATCGCCGTATAGTAATTCAGTTTTCATTGGCTTCTCTTTTCTCTTATCCGCGCCGCCTCAGTCTTCCTGCGGCAGCACTTACAAATGTTGCGGTAGCCGTCGGTACTCGCCACACTGGACCGGTGGAACTCCGACAGCGGCTTAACCTCGTCGCACTTTATACAGCGCTTCTTCTGTAATGCAGCGTCTATGAACTCCTGAAGCTGTTCTTCAGTCATTTTAGGTTTAAGCATTTTACGTTTTAGGATTAGTCTCATTTGTTGGCCTCATACACAGCGGCAGCAAAACCTCGAGGTGTTAACGAGCGTAGTTGTTTGGTCTTTGCAGATTTACCACCGAGATATGCCCAACCCCAGAATTTGCCGATGTGCGGAACTGGTTTCTTTTCAGGCATAACAAAACCGTTACCTGTCCATAGGCAAGTTTTCTTGGTGTAAGCATCGCGCGCAGGCATACGCGGGTGAAAACTTTCCTCCTCTCCGGTCATATAGCCGCCGTATTCGAATGGGTGGAAATAGTGGTCAGGTTTACGCCAAAGAGTAGACATTTTACCAACTGGGTTTTCAACCATCCATATCGCGTCCACCGCCTCTGCGATTTCTTCGACCATCTTGGCGTTATGTAGAGAAGCCAGTCCTGTGTGCCTGTGTTTAGCGCCAGACACCGCAAATTCCGTACAGTCAGGGAAGGCAAAAACAACATCCGGCATTGGGCAAACAGAAACTAATTCATTACTAAGAAAATTGTTGTCAATCCAGCAATCTATATAGTAGATGTTCTCATGTTTAACCCGGATTGGTTCGTAGCTGCCGTGGTTTGCCCCATCGTAGTTGAAGCAATAGCATTTGTGCCCTGCGTCAGCCCACGGTTTAACCATGATTCCGCTACCATCAAACAAACTCCAGATAACCTTATTCATTTGGAAATAGCTCCTTAACCAGGGCGTCAACCTGTGCCTTGCTGCCGATGGTGCGCACGTCCGCGCCGACGGCTCTCATGCGCTCATGCTCGCGCTGCTGGTGTGGGTCCGGCTTCGTCTGTTCGTCTTTCTTGATTTCGAGGAACATCACTCCCGCCGCTAATATCAGGTTGGTAGCTACCGCCGGGCGATGAAACGCAAAATGATTACGCTCTGGAACCAGCACCAACAAATCAGGGCAGCCCCGTCTTCCTTCGTAAGAAATCTTGCGAACCAGACAGCCACGCTTCTTCAGCTGCTCCATGCAGTATTTTTGTACCAGACCTTCCGGCGTAGTCATTGTGTAATCTCCGCAAAACGTGAAGTGAATTCCCGCACGATATGGCCCAGGAAATACGCGCCCATTTCGTCGTTATCGTTGTCGTGATACGCGCCAAACCAACGATAGCAGGCGTTCATGGCGTGGTAGGACTCATGCGCGGCAACGGCCATAAAGTCCTCCAGGTCATTACGCACGCCGATAGTGATGATATTGCAGCCGTCAACCTTCAGGAAAGCGCACTGACCGCTGCTGGTATCCGGGAATACAGGATGGTCTTTAAATACTTTGTGAAGTGCCCTCTCACTTTTGGTTCCAGGAACGTAGACAATAATCTGGGCAGGGTATGGGGTAGCCTGGAACCACAAGAGCTTATGTTTCTCAATTTTATCAAACAAGTTAGCCATGTTTCTTATCTCCAAAATAAAAGTGGTGACCTAAAGATAAGTCACCACTCTACTATAGTCAAGTATTTTGTTGGCTGTAATTACTTGGCGTAACGTTTCAACCTCTGCCCTTCGGCCGCAAGTGGGAAGCCTTTGGCCCACGACGGTAGAATGCACATTAGCCTTTCAAGCTCTTTCTCTGAGTATTCATCCGTATCCGGGACTTCGGTTACTATCTCATCATGGATATGGAGTATGATTGGCCACCCGGCTTCTTCAACCGTGATGAGCGCATTCGCCAACAGGTCACGGCATAGCGCCTGCGTAACATTTTCCGCAAGGGAACCACCGTAGGTGTAGCGTTTACCCCATTGTTTAGTGGTCTGGCTTACCCCCATAAATCGTATTCTCTCCCGGTATTCTACGCGCTCAGTTTCTTCATCTGCCGATTTTTCCACCGATATTCCGATTCCAGGGTATGACAGAATACGCCCGCTCGGCAGCTCTACCTGCAACCACCATCCAGGCGAACCGTCCTTGCCTTTGGTGCGACGAATACGAATAGCGCGGTCGCCATTCTCGCGCACCTCGGCACCAGCCCAATACGATTTTCCTGGATTATTTATTGCAGCCTTTACGCCATCCTCTAAATCTCTCCAGAATCGTGCAATATTAGGGTTAGATTCTCGATACATGCGCTTGATGGAGTCACAAGTAAGCCACACTTTTTTTGACAGGTCATATGACGGGCGCTCCGCCTTCTTACCAGCAAAGCCTTTTTTATGCTTTTCCTGAATCCTCGCAAATTCGTACCCCTTCTTTGCCGCATTCCAGATATGTTCGGGAAAGCTGCCGTCCATATCTTCCGCCAGCTTCTCAAGATTCAGGCCTAAATTTTTAGCGAACTGGCAGAAAGCACCAACGCCGCCTCCATAGCCGAGTCCGAGAACTGCAGCTTTAGCTACCTGCCGCTGGTCCTTAGTAACGTCATCGTACGCCACCCGGAACATAGCCGATGCCAGGACTTTGTAAAGGTCGGTCCCCCGACGGAATGTTTCCAGTGTTGACTCCTCTCCTGCCAACCATGCCAGACCGCGCCCCTCTACGTTCGAATAGTCGGCAACAACTAACTGCTTGCCCGGCTCGGGAATGATACAGCTACGGACCGTGGATGCCGTAAGTTTAGCCACATCAAAGAGCCAGTGCGCCCTGCCTTTGAGAAGCATCTTTATTCCGGCTTCGAGTTCTTCGCCAGAGAAATACCCGCGCGCCAGGTTCTGCGGCTGGAAACCTTTTCCTGCAAATCGTAAGGTTCTGGACGCGCCTCCGTATTGCAGACATCCGCGACGGCGACCGTCGCCAGACAGACCCAGCAGAAGAGGGTTGTATTTGGTTGATGCCGTAGAGCTGGCTCCCAGGCGCATTTCGATAATCGTCCGGGCATCATCCGGTAGGTCGTCGTCGGCCAGCAGGTCATTCAGTGTTGATTTCTGCGCGTTGAGAATATCATGTGCCGGGGCCAGGTCGCGCAACGTCGGTAGGAACGCGGCGCCGGTAAGCCCAGCACCCCACTTCTCATTAGCCTCCTGCTGGAGCTCAATCTTGTGCTGCTTCACAGCGTCGATGGCAGCATTAGCCAGCGCTGTATCGACGAAGAAACCACGGTCGTTGATGCGCTGGTCGATTGCCAGCACCGTGTTTTCAAATTCGATGTTTCCCCAGTCTGGCATGGCATGGAACACCTCGCGCATGGACGTAATGTCAGAGATGCCGTATTTGATGAATGCCGCCCACTCTTCGGGGTGGGTGGCGCGGTTGTAACGGCGCACCTTGTAGTTCTTCGGCGTGGGCTTGGAAAACCGCTGTATGAGCGCTTTACCGCTCTTATCCTTAGCCAGCGTCTCGTCAATCTGGAGCACTTCGCACTGCATCGCCAGACTACCCGGCAGCGAGTGGCGGAAGGCCATAACCATCGTGTCCAGAATATCGCGCGGGTCAAGCTCCATACCCCAGCAGTTACGTATAACCAGACGGTCGAACATCAGGAAGTTCTGGCCGACAATTTTAGCCTTATGGCGATGGATATGACGCAGCGCCTTGCGCAGTTCTTCAGGCATTGGGCTGCCGTCGGTGCAGTCCCAGCAATGAACCGGTCCGTCGTCAATAGCATAAATAGCCAGAAGAATTTCGGTAGATGGATGTTCAGCGTACGCGTAAGAGCCGACTTTTTTAAGGTCAGCTTCTGAAAAAGTTTCGAGGTCGAGAAAGAGGTATTTGAAATCCATGTTTCGCTCCATAAAGAAAAGCCCGCACGCGGCGGGCTTCAGGTTGCCGTTAGTAATTAATCTTCGTCACGATTACGGCGGCGACGCGGACGCTCATCTTCGTCGTCCTCATCGTCTTCTACATCACGGCTACGGCGTGAACGAGTCGGTTTCTCGTCTTCGCCATCATTGCCGCGACGTTTTGACTTAGGCGCATCGTCATCATCGCCCAGGTCATCGTCGCTTGCGTATTCGCTGGAGCCACCGCCGAAGGCTTGTCCGTCTTCACGGAAGCGAATTCCCAGTGCCGTGCAGCAGAGGTTTTTCCAGTCTTTTGACCACCAGAACTCAACCGAAACGTTAGCAATGCAGCCGCCGTAAACTTCTTTACCTTCAATGTCATCACCATCGACAGTCAGGCCGCGAGGGAAAGACTTTTCACCGGACGCCAGACGTGACTTGTTAGGGTCAATCTGCACTTCACCGAGCGAGGTAAGAACTTTAAAAGGCTTATGGCTTGCCGCACGGAAGTAAAGACCCTCTTCATAACCTTCGATAGGTTTATCACGTTCCGACAGGTCGCGAACCGCGCACTTATCGCTATGGTTGGTAAAACCGAAGTTTTTAGACATCCATTTCTCGGCAGCTTCTTCCGATTTCAGGCCGTCCGGACCAGAGAGATACTCCAGGATTTTGCTTTCCATCATGCGAATCTGCGGGTCCTTTTTATGCAGAATAGGCGTGAACTGGAAACGGCCTTTGATAATTTTTCCGTCTTTATCCGTTGAATCTTTTGCTTTCTCGAATGCATTTAAGAAGATTACAGGGACGCCTTTGAAGTTAATTTTGATACCCATTTCAGTTTCTCGCTTTTCAGTTTACTCCGGGAGTCTGCCCGGCCAGTGCTGCTAAAGATAATAGTTTAATATTGTGCTGTCAACTACTAATTTGATAAATCGTCGTCGGATACCGGAGTCCAGGCCGGGCGCTTGTCGTCTGCCGTTGCGATTGACGGTTGGCCGGGCTTGCGTGTTACAAATTCTTTGGCAACTTTCCAGAAATCAGAACCATCTAAGACTTTTTCAGCCTCTGTTGGTGTCATGATTGTTTGTTTCAGTAATACATCTGCGGAGCTACCGAGCGCTTCCAATACACCATCTGCATCGCTCCAGCTCCGGTTACCAGGACGACCCTCAACAAGCTTCAGGCCTTCCACCTGCTCGCCGCGCATAAGCGCCGCGTACATGGCTTTCTCAATGTCGGCGATGTGCTGTCGCATCAACGGCAGCTTATCCCATTCATCTTTTAGTCTTTCTAAAGACATCTCTGGTGTGTGCAGAATTTCTGCTTCTGGCTCAGTTACTGATGCCGTTGCAACCTTGCGCTTTGCATTACATTTCTCCGAAAAGCGGCACCACTGGCACGCGTCATTACCCGGACGGAAGTCAGCGGGCTTAAGACCTTTCTTACCACGCTCGAATGCATCGATTGCCTTTAGCGCAGCTTTCTGTGCGAACTTGCCGAACAGTTCCAGCGCTTCCGGCGTCGTGTCCCACTCGTCGGCACCGCCTGCGTATGGCTGGAAGATGACCAGACGGACTGCCGTGATGTCGTAAAGGCGCTTCAGCTTGCGCAGCAGGCCCAGAGCATACAGCATCATCTGCTTATTCTCTTTCGCCAGCACCTTATGCCGCCCGGTCTTCAGGTCGCCAACGATGAGCACTCCGTCAGGCATTACTGCTACCAGGTCTGCGGTGCCGAAGGTCTGGAGCGGCTCGCCATTCAGTTCAACGCCAGGGTGCAGAATTCGTGTCAGGTTGACGCGGGATTCCACCTCTACCAGTTCGGCAGCGTCAATAATAGGACGGCAGTAGTCGACGTACTTATTGACCTGTGACACGAAATCTTCCGTGATTAACACCGCGCCTTTCTCCGGCTTCGTCAGTGCCTTGATGTGGCCTTTGCCTTCGTTAAGAACATACGCTCCTTTGTATTTATCCGCCCGCTCATCAAGGCCTTTGATAGCCATGTTAATGAGATGCTCAGATAGCGTGTGCATACAGGTTCCGTTAACCGCTGCTGCACCCGATACGTTAGGAATATCTGCTTCGCAGGCTAAAGAAGCAGCACAGGCCAGCCATTTTTTGCTGCCGCTGGGTGATAATAGCGCATGGCTGTCGTTAGACCTTTCTACCTTCGATTTTAGTTTCATCAGCTACTGAACTCCCAGCTATCGATGTGCGTCGCGTCGCCCATTTTCGCGTAAGCCGTTAATACTAAGTCTGGCTCCCAGGTAATGCCTTCAGGCGCGGCAGCAGTGCGTTGCTTAATGCGCGACGGCGCGGTCTTGACGAAGAACAGCGCTACACGGTGGTTGCTGCGGTCGTGCAGCCAGAGCATCGGCTTGTTGTCGCGAGTGTCAACAGCTTCATAGAGTGCGTATTTCATGTGCTTATCCTCAAAGTCACCCGGCACCGGAGCGCCGGGCCGGTTGATTATGCTTTAGAAAGCGCGGATGTGCGCGGGTAGTACATTTTCGGCTTAGCGGTAGAACCTTCTTTCGGGCTAACCTTGACAGTGTATCGCGTCTTTTTACGGTACTCCCACACCTCAGTAATTACGCCCGTTTTCGTTTTCCAGCTACCGGAGGCCTGACTTGTCCAGGTAACAACATCGCCTACTTTAAATGTCTGTTCCATCCGTTAATCCTCAATGTCGTAATACTTAGCGACGATAGCCTTCAGTTCCTTATGGAACTCCTGCACCTGGAGGTCTTTCAGCTTTTTGACTGAACGGACATCATATTCATCCATCAGGTCATCCAGCTCGTCAGCGCAGTCGTCAGAATCGCCGCTGCCGATGTGCTTAGCCATGACGCTAATCTCTTCGCGCAGCTTGTCCAGGTCAGGCTCTGGTTCAGCCTTAGGTTTGGTTGCGCGAGGCTTACGCTTCGGCTTCTCTTCCCGCGCTTCGTCGTCGGCCAGGTCGTCTTCTTCCGGTTTGGCCTTGGCTTTCTCAACCTCTTTAAGCGCCTTGTCAAGTTCCTTCTTGACAGTTTCTACCCCGGTAGTGGTTACATCTACCGTCAATTCACCGACGCTTGTTTTCTTATTACCAGAATTCGCCGCAATCAGTTCATGAGCGACAACGAAACGTTCCAGCAGAGCTAAAAATTTATCTAACATGTTGCGTGTTTCCTTTTGGTTAAATTAACGATATTTCACACTTTTAACGATATTGCCGGTTGTCTTATCGAAGAAGCCGACTCTATTGTTACTGATTCGGTAGCGCGCAGTTTCTTTAGTTCCAAACGCGATATCCAAACCCAACAAAATCTTAGCCTTTCTGTTCTTCATCTCAATGCCTCCGTGTCAGTTGGTGATGTGAACTATAATACTAAACTATTCTGGTCTGCAAGCACTTTAGTAGAATATTTTTAATGTTGCGTGAATCAGTAATATTGCCGTATAGTAACGAGATATACACTAAGGAGAATCTGTAATGACTGTAGAGAAGAATGATTTCACCCACCGCGTTAACCGCCAGATGCAGAAGCTCGGCATCCGCCAGAAAGACATCGTCGAGCGCACCGGCTTCAGCCAAGGCCGCGTGAGCCACATCTGTCTGGGCCGCATCAAGAGCGTCGAATCACATTCACTGTTCGCGCTGGCGGATGCGCTTCAATGTTCAGCCAGATGGTTAGCCACGGGGGAAGAGGATTAAGGCATAAAAAAAACCCGCGCATCAAGCAGGATGGCGGGCTTAGATAAGCAACATGGTATTGAGAACGAAGCATGGAACACCTTTATTAGAACAGGTGTTGACAAACTAATCAACTATTTTAGAGAACCAGCATGGAAAATATTATCTTCTCCATCGGCCACGATGCAAAGAAACGTCGAGCCAAAAACTACGATATCACCTGGTCCGAGTTCGTCACAGAGATGGTGGACTACATCGAAGAGCCAAGCCTCGGCATTGAGTTCACCGGCAGCGAAACGCAGGAACAGTACGACCGCAAGAAGAAACAGCAGAACTACATCGCCGCTGCCGTTGATAAGGTGCGCAGCAATGATACTATCATCGGGCGCTCGCTCATCTATATCGACCTTGACGGCGTGACGTCGCGTGACGTGCGCAAAGTTACCCGCGCGCTTAACAATAAAGGTCTTGCGTATTTCGCCCACGGCACCAGTTCCGACAAGCACGAACTGAAAGGCGGAGAAGACCACCGCGCCGTCCGCTTCCTTATCCCTACCAATGTTCCGATGGCCGCAGACGAAATCTGGCACTGCCAGCACAGCTTCCTGTGGTGGCTTGGCCTTGATAATATGCCCGGCGTCGATATGACCGCAAACCAGCGCGCCCGCATCATGTTCGTGCCGCCGTATGGCGCGGAGCACTGGGAGAGCGACGGCAAGCCTGTGCGCGTCACGAAGCTGCTGAATAACGGCTACGAGCCGCCGTCGGAGCTTGGCGCGACTAACTGGTCAGAAGATGCACTGGCTAACGCCGACGAGAACTCGCAGGCTATCGCGGGCTGGGCGTTTGAGATGGGCCTGGAGATGATGTCGTCCGGGCGCGGCTGGGCCATCCAGTGCCCTAACCACATGGCGCACACAGACGGACGCGACGGCACCGACGGTGACACGGCAATCCTGTTACCGGACAGCCTGCATCCTGAAGTGCGCTTCCAGTGCCAGCACTCCCACTGTAAAGGCCTGAACAGCCACCAGCACATGATGCTTCAACTGGCCGGCGTGCCTAACGCGTACCTGCCCGAAGCGCACAACATCAGCAAAAAGCAAATTGAGGAGCTTCTCCCGTTCTTCGACGCTGAAGAGATTGAGCACATCCACCACAACCAGGTGTCAGCCGCTGCCGAGGGTGTGGATGCGCACCAGTGCCAGGACGAAGACCTGATGGATGAGCCGTGCGCCCTGTTCACCAAGCGCGACCCGATTATAGACGGCCTGTATAACTTCAAATCGACGTTCGAGCTGGTGGGTGAGTCCAACATCGGTAAATCGTTCTTCCTGCTGGGTCAGATGGCGTGCGCCGCCGCTGGCATTCCGTTTGCCGGTGCGAAGGTCATCAAGTCGCACAACTTCTATTTCGACGCCGAGGGCGGCAGCACGACCGAAGACCGCAAGCAGGCGTTACAGATTACCTACGGCGATAATCTGGACTGGCTGCACATTATCGACCTGCAACATGAAGGCTGGGACATCACGTCGACCGCCGGGCGCAAGGCTATCATCCGCCATATACGCACTGTGGCCGGTAATGACCCGGTCGGCCTCGTGGCGTTCGACTCCCTGAACCAGTCTGTATCCCTGTCGGCCACGCCGTTCGATGAGAACTCATCCGCCGATATGGGCGTCGTTGCGTCGGCCCTTAAGGCGATTGCTGATGAGACAGGTGCGTGTGCAGGCGTTGTCCACCACCCGGCAAAATCAGAGAAAGGCACCCGCCGCGTCGGTCGCGGTTCCGGAGCGCTGCATGGCGCCGTTGATTTCGTTTACTTCATCGAGCAGCCGGACGAGACAAAGCCGCTCCAGCTCAATATGTACATGGAGAAGGCCCGCGCCGGGGTTAAACAGTTGCCGCGTGGCTTCTTGCTGGCTAAATGCCATATCACGGTCGAGAAGTCGCACGATGAAGCTATCGTGGCGATGCAGTCTACCCGCTACGCGCCAGACTTCGGCGAATTCCTAACAGGCCACACCGTTAAACCGTTCGACTCATCGCCGCGCGACGAAACGCTGGTGCTTATCCCTGTCGCCCTGGCCGCGTTCACCACGGCAGCGGCCGACGTTGCGCGCAAGGCAACCAAAGAGACTAACGAGAAGCCGGGCCTGACGAAAGAAGAGGCTGCCATCATTGCCGCGCTGGAAGAACTGCAAGCGTCTGACGACCGGCCGCAAGGTTACCCGGTGGGTGAGATTGTCCGGCTCATGCCTGGCGGCGGCAACTCTCGCCGACGGTCACTCGTTAAAGAGATGGCCGAGCGCGGGTTAATCTGTTTTGGCAAGGACCATAAAGGAAGATTGCTGAACGGAGAGGACGACCGACACCTGCAATTCCGTATCACAGGACAGCCAACAGACCACATCGACGCGCAGCCAACAGCGGAATATGACGACCTGGCGGACTAAATATCAGGGTCGGCGGACAATGTTGGCTGTGAATAGTTATGCAGAAAAAATGAATAAATAAGCGTTGGCTGCGGCGGACAAATTGCCGGACAATTTTCTGACGGACAAAACGGACGGACAACGTTGTCCGCCTACTGCCGCAAGGGTTTGCTGCCGAACGGACAACGGACACGGACTAGTCTTAGCAGACTGAATGGGGGTGGTCTATCCGACCCACCCTCCAGTCCTCTAAGACTGCATAAGCGCTTATTCAATTAGTCCAGCATCTACGGCAACAAAATACATTTGCACAACCGGGAATATTATTGTATTGTTAGTTCACAGCCAACATGAAACGAGGATTTGAGAAATGATTACTGATAAAGCTGTATTGAAAATGAAACTACGCGATGCTGTTAATTGCTCTCTGATTACGTGCGATTCGGACGAAGCACGCACGGCAGTAGCCGCAGCCATCGTCGAGTTCTTTTGCGCCATAGGGATGGAGGATGCCGACTACGTTGAAGTGTTGTCTAACTGCGGAGGCATGGACGTTGAAACCGACGACATGCTAGATGTTTTGATTGCTGAGTTTAGGGAATAACTCCTGGAGCGCGATTGTAATGTTATATTGTAACAAAACGGCCCCAATCGCGCACTATTGTTCATATTCAGACGAATCCTATTGCGGAGATACGAAGATGTTTAAGAAAGGTCAGGTATTACTTAGCGCCAGAACAGACAGGTTTTTCATCGTCGAAGACTGGCCGTTCGCCTTCCCTGTTAGAAACGGGAGTGTTTTACCAAACCTATTTCGGGTAGGCCACCGGCAGTTTAAACTTATCGGCAACAACTACCAGGCCAAGCCGATAAGTTCGCGCTAAACGACATCGTTACCTGGGTGCATCCGCGCACGGGTAACACCCACACCGGCGTAATCGTCCAGCTCTACGGCAACGGTCGCTACGTGGTGCAGGTCTGGCGTCAATGGGCGCACCGGCCGCGCATGTACCGGCCAAATCCAAAGTGGCTGAAGAAACTGCGTTGACAGATAAGAAATAGCATAGTATTGTTAGCATCAACTTAACGAGGAGAACGAAACATGGCTATCGAGATTGATGAATCAACATTGAAGGCACGTCTTCGTGACGCAGTAAATTGTTCACTGATTACTTGTGAATCCGACGAAGCAAGAACCGCCGTTGCCGGTGCTATTGTAGAGTTTTTCTGCGCCATTGGACTGGACGACGATGATTATGTGGAAATTCTTAGCAACTGCGGCGGGATGGATGTCGATACTGACGACACCATTGACGCATTGATTGAGGAGTTTCGCTAATGGCAACTCTCAAAGAGCACCAGGCCGCGATGGTCGACCTGCTGGCAAACGGCAGCGGTATCCCGGCTTCTGCGTCACGTCTGGCCCATGCGATGCACGATTTGATTAACATCCTGTATGTGGCTTTCCCTAACCTGCCGCAGGCGAAGGACGAAGACTGGATAAACGGCCGCGAGACGCGCCTAATCATCACACCGGACGTTACACTGAATATCAAAGACGTTATCCGTGCCATAGAAGCCAATAGCCCTGGCCTCAACGACAAGGCCCTCAGCAAGCGCGAGAAGGCATTGAAGATCGACAGCCAGGCTAAGTGGCCGACGCCTGCCGAACAGCGCGTCAAGGAGCTGGAGAATACGATTAGGCAGCTTAAGGCGAACCTAGTACACGAAAGGGCTTGTGTAGCGGAGCTGCGTGGTTTTCTTCATGAAGCACAAGACGAATTAAAGCGTTGGGGCTCTTGCGCGGTAATAGGTGAACAGGCTGGCTGCCGTAAGCCGGATACGCAGGTGTGCGAGCATGATTCGTGGGAGGATGTCGCACACGGGGATAAACGCTGTTGTGACTGCGGAGAACTATTCCGATGACCAGCGTCCTCTTCATTTGGATATTATCCCAGGGCAATCTTACGCTCGGGGCAACGGAGACCTTCTACACACTGGAGGCGTGCCTCACGGCAGCACGTAACGCAGAGAACGCGCCTCTTGCATTCGACAATAAGCCCGAAGACTTTCAGGTCCGGGCGTTCTGTAACACGAAGCGACTGAATAAGGATAAGTGATATGGTTCAGCGTTGGGATTATGAATCGTTATACCCATCAGAAGATGGAGACTGGGTTAAATATTCGGATTATGCGAAGCTTAAAGAAGCCGCAGAAAAAGCTCTGGCTGTCCTGGAAGATTATGAGGTCCAGATTGATGGCGAGTGGGGCGCATGCCGAGGTATAGACAGGCTGTACGCAGATGGTATTGTCGATGACGTATTGCCGTTGCTTAAAGGACTGCTACATGACTGACGAAGAACGCGCCGCCGACCGCAAGGAACAGGACGAACTTTTAGATGAATGGTACAGAACAGAGGAATGCCCGTATGCCAAAAGATAATGTGAACAGCCCGAGCCACTACACCCAGGCCGGAATCGAATGTATCGACGCCATTACGGCTGCCGTATCTGGTAAGAGCGGAATCGAAGCCGTTTGTGTGGCGAACGTCACAAAATACCTGTGGCGCTACGAGCTGAAGAACGGTCTGGAAGACGTCAAGAAGGCGCAGTGGTATCTGAATCGTCTGGTGCTGGAACTGGAGAGTAAGCCGGAGTTGGATAAGCCTAAGAAGTGCCCACATGCCTGGACTGATGAAACTTTAGGCGGCGGAACCTATTGTGTTGATTGTGGTGAAAGGTTATGAGCCTAGCAACTGACATCCTGAAGCACAGCGGCAGCCTTATCCCCTCCCGCAAGATTGAGCGGCGTGAGCCGCTTAGTTATCCGAAGCGCCAGACCGTCAAGTACAAGGCGCCTGAGCACACACCAGTTAAGGGCGTTCACTGGATGCCTGAGCGTCGGATGTGGCGCGCGTGCTACTGCATCGACAATCAGGTTGTCGCCGTTGGTATATTCCCGACGCAGGAGCGCGCCTCAATCGCGTATCGTCTGTACGCTTACTGGGTTAAATCTGGCTTAGGATTAGCCGCCACTAAGACCGAAAAGCGCCTGTATACCCGCTGGCGCGCATCGGATAAATCCTAAAAATAAGTGATTCTCTATTGACAATCTGATAATCTCCGTAGGGAAAACAACCTTACGGAGTCCTCAGACCGATGGACAATAAATACTTCTGGCTCGCTCTGGCCGCTGTCTGCGGCGGTGCCGTATCCCAAATCAAGAAAGGCGAGACCATTTCTGTATGGCGTCGTTTGTTCCACCTCTGCGCCGGAGCCGCCTGCGCGGTGTATGCGTCACCCGTCATCATAGGCTACTATGAATTAGCCAATTCTGATGGGCAGTACCTGGTGCCGTTTGGTGTGGGCATGTTCTGGCTGAAGCTGTTCGAAGCGGCCGACGCCTCCATCGGCAACATCAGGTTACCGTGGAGTAAGTAACATGCTAATCGCCTTTTTCCTTATCATCGTTATCGTGACATCGCTAATCAATATCTACGCGTACTGGATTGAGGACGGCCTTATTGGTCGTCTGTTGTATATGGGCTGTGTCTTCACTGCAGGGGCCGGGCTATTCCACATCATCAACGATAAGATGCCGGTGTTCATCTACCCGACACTTATCGCCCTGTTCGCGCTGAAGTCCATTCGCCACCTGTGCGCGAAGTACATGCGCTATTTCAAATACCGGAGTATCTATGCCAAATCGAAACACCAATAGCATTTCTCTTGATTATCTTCGGAGTGTAATAAACTACAATCCAGAAACCGGTGTAATTACGTGGCTTAAAACGGTAAGCTCTAAAGCACCCGCTGGAACATCGCCGACTGGTCGCGACCGTGACGGTTATTTAATCATGACCTTGAACGGGAAGTATTTGCGGCAGCACCGTGTGGCGTGGTTCTATACGACCGGTTCTTGGCCCACCAATAAGATGGACCATAGAAACGGAATACGCGATGACAACCGTTTCTGTAACCTGAGAGAGTGCGACGAGCAGGATAATAATCGTAACAGAGGTCTTTCCCGCAACAACACAAGCGGGGTATCTGGCGTTCATTTTCAGCAAGGAAAGTGGATGGTGAGAATCAGGCTCAATAAACATGTGCGCCGATTCTTTGGGTATTTCGACGATTTGGAGCTGGCGGAATTGGTGGCAAATGAGGCCAGAGATAAATACCATGGGGAGTTTTCATTATGCGCACGATGAGCGATAACGGTTTAAAATTTGTTGCCGCCTGGGAGCAATTCCGCGGTACAGCCTATCGGGCGACACCGGCAGAAAAGTATTTAACCATCGGATATGGTAGCTATGGTCCACACGTCAAAGAAGGTCAGAAGATTACCGAAGGCCAGGCGTTACTTCTCCTGAATCGTGATATGGCTGCCGCCGTGAAAGCTGTCGATGCAGTAGCGCATCCGATTCTCAATCAATCACAGTTCGATGCAATGTGCGACCTTGTATACAACGTCGGTCCTGGTGCGATTGGCGCTACTACCGGCACAGGCAAAGCGTTACGAGCTGGCGACGTTGCCACACTCCGACAGAAGTTGCCGCAGTTCATCAACCAGAACGGCAAGCCTGTGCTTGGCCTTCGCCGTCGTGTTGCCGGGCGTTTGGCCCTGTTCGATGGTAAGCCGTGGCAGGAAGCGGAAAAGATTGGACGCGACGTTAAATAGTGTTATGTTGAAGTTGTCAGCGGTGTGGGATAATCCAGTCGCTATAGATGCGAAGTATGCAGTAAAAGCTGCACGCTGACACCGGAACTTACCCCATGCGGCGCAGCACGCAGCAACCCTGAAGCATAGCGTGCAAATCAGCTTACAGGGTGAGAGCCGCACATAATTCCATAGTTGGGCTAACAGGACACGGTCGGGTTAACAATGTCCCCGAAATCGCAACCCCTGCCGACTATTCTTATTCCATGCAGCCAGCTTTGCCCCGGTTCTCCAGACCGGGGATTTTTTTTTATCTCTTTTGTGTAGATAGCTATTGCATTACGATAAATAGTATCCTATTCTCTGACTACACCATACAACATGAGGTCGAAGAGAATGAAATATCCAACCGTCGGCAATAGAGTTCGCGTACTAGAAGTTACGGACGAAGAGAACCTTGAATACCTAACTCCTGGTAATTTATATGACGTAGTCAGTAAGCCGGGAACAGACAATTCCTTTGAGATTGTTGGCGACCAAGGTCAACGCCTGTACTGCCGGTTTCCGGTGTGCTTGCATGCCGCCTGGGAGATTGCTGAATGACCATCCACGACAAACACGCGTTCGAAGACGCACAAATCATGGCCCGCGCCGCTATCGAAATGACTGAGCGCTGGTGGAAAGAGGCCTACTGGTACGGCGCTATGCAGGCGCTGAAAGTAGCGTATAAGGGGAAGAAGTGATGAAAGTATACGTAGTATGCAAAGTCTACGATTATGAGGGCGAAGCCTTAGATAGCGTACATTCCACTAAAGAGAAAGCTATGGCTCGTGTCGCAGAGATTGACCATCGCCGTAAACTGCCGATAACTCACGACGACAATATCTATTGCGATGCGGCTGAGTGGTACGAAGAGGAGGTTCTCTGATGTTTGACCAATACGACTATCAGCAATACGGCACTACTACGGCAGCGCCTAAGTACACCAAACAGAACCAGAAGCCAATGCCAAGCCGCGAGGAATTGCTGGCGCGAAACTCCTTTGGTTCAGTTAATCAGAACAAGCATCTGGACCGGATGCTGGGGAAATGCAAATGAAACACTTAAGATATGACTGCATGGGAGCATCTTACGCAGGCGAGAACAGACACCCGCAGACGGTAATGCGTGAACTTGGTATCACCTACGAGAAAGCAATACCGCAAAGTATGGGCGGCCAGTGGTGGTTGTTTAACTGTCAGCACGGAACGCTGCCAAAGTTCATCAGCGAGATGAAGGCGGACGCTTGGCTTGTAGGGCAATATCAACTACCGCAGGAATACAAAAATGACTAACACCGAATACGAAGCCGCCAGCATCGCGGCTGCTATTGGCGGAGAGAAACTAAGACTCCATGATGCAGAAATAGCCAAACTGGAAGCAGCTCTGGCTAAGGCGCAAGAGATGCGCCGGGAGATTGTGAATCAGTACAATCTGAATAAAGGCGGCTATATCACAGACACCAAAACTTACGTGGTAGGTGAAGAATGTCTAAAGTAACTAAAGAATCCCTGGCCGAGAATATCGGCCGCCTGGAGAGCTACGGCGACCTGTCGATTAACGAGGAATACCAGCTCAAGGCATATCGTATGTTGCATGAGTACCTTGACCGGGAAGAAAACAGGGATGTAATAAAATCCCGCTGCGACTGTTACGATTTGAGGGCGTAACCAATGAATAACATCATCATGGTAACAATCCTCTGCGCGCCGCTGGTTATCCTGGCGCTGAAAGAAATAGGCTGGTGGTTATGAACACGTTAGCTCTACTGAACATGTACCGTGAGAAAGGCGTTGCCGCGGTGCGCACGCCGTCAGGAATCCGGTTTATGGGTACGAGAAACATCACACGGCAGCAACTGGAAACGCTAAACCGTATCCCGCAGGAAGAACTGGAGGCCGCGTTGAAATGGCAGAAGGCATGACGAGCATCCCGGAACTAATCGCCAGACACGGCAGCATCGCAGCCACCTGCCGTGAAACAGGCCTGAGCGAACTGACCATCGCTAAATACCGGTTCGACACCGGCTGTGAGAAGCACGTAATCTTTAACGGTCGTCTGATGACGCACCAGAAAACATCGCCGGTGCTGTACACCCGGCGCGGCGTAACTAAGACGGAGAGGGCAAATGGGTTATGAGTGACGATTTCCTGATACTAAAAGATATTGATGGCGAAGAATTGCAGCTAGTTCTTTATGCCGATGGGGATATAACTATTCGTGTTGGCGGAGAAGCAACAGTGTTATTCCGTCGAGATGCCGCCGAGGAACTGGCCAGAAAGATTTTAGACTGGAAGCCTCGCGTATCTAAATAACCATCCTGCCCGCCTCTGTGCGGGCTTCTTTTTGCCTTTGTTAATCCTTAGCTATATAATCACCTGAAGATGCGCAGGGCGCGTCTGATGCGTTATGATGGTCATACACGCATAGACAGGAGATTACCCCATGAAGATTGGCAAGGCTAAAGAACCAGGCATTGCCGGAGTGACACCGGCGCGAAAGAAAGGCGACCCTAAACCGCCTGGCTACGTGTTCGGCAAACCGACATCCTATCGCCCGGAATATTGCCAGGCCATCGTCACCTATTTCTCTAACCCGGAATCCTGGGAAATAAACGAGGATTTCAAGGGCGGCAAGAAGCCAATCCCCCGTAGTAAGCTGCCGACGTTCGAGCGCTTTGCCGCAGGCATCGGTGTGTCCTCCCGCGCGCTGGAAGACTGGCGCGACAAGCACGAAGAATTCGGTGAGGCCTACCGCATTGCATCCGGGCTTCAGAAGTCCTTCCTGATGGAACTATCGGCAGCCGGTCTGGGTACTGGTGCCGTGGCGCTCATGCTGCAAATCAACCATAAGATGCGCATCGAGAAGGAAGAAGAGCAGCCTGGTAACGAGTCAATCCAGAAGGTTGTCGTGGAGGTCGTAGGTGCAAGTCAACATAAAGGCGACTGAGCCGCAGGCGGCTTTCCTGAACATGCACTGCAAGTTCCCGGCATTCGTGGCGGGATTCGGCACGGGCAAATCCGAGGTGATGTGCAACAGCGCCCTGCTGGATAGCCTGGAAGGTGGCGCGTCATCCATGATTGCGATGTACGAGCCAACCTATGACCTGGTAAGACTTATCTTAGCGCCGCGTATGGAAGAGAAGCTCCATGAATGGGGCGTGCGCTACCGCTACAACAAATCAGACAACATCATCTACACATCCAACCGGCAGCTGGGCGACTTCGTTCTGCGCACCCTGGATAATCCGGCGCGCATCGTTGGTTACGAGTCATTCCGGGCCAAAGTCGACGAACTGGATACGTTGAAGATGGAACACGCACAGGAAGCGTGGAACAAAATCATCGCCCGTAACCGACAGGTGCCGGATACCTATCTGGCGACGTCGCCGAAGCCTGTGAACACCGTGTCCATCTTCACGACGCCCGAAGGCTTCCGCTTCGTCCATGACCGTTGGGTTATCAACAAGAAGCCGGGCTATGAGATGATTCAGGCGTCCACGATGTCGAATCCGTTTCTGCCGGAGGATTATGTCGACTCCCTGCGCGCTACGTACCCGGACCAGCTTATCGATGCCTATATCGATGGCGAGTTTGTCAACCTGACATCCGGCACGGTCTATTACGCGTACAAGCGCCAGCGCAACGGCAGCCGCGAGACAATCCAGCCAGGCGAAACGCTCTACATCGGCCAGGACTTCAACGTCGGCAAGATGGCAACAACCGTCTACGTGCAGCGCGGGCACATCTGGCACGCAGTTGCGGAACTGAAAGATATGTTTGACACGCCTGACGTTATCCGCGCCATTACCGAACGCTGGAAGAACAACGGACACCATATCATCATGTATCCTGACGCCAGCGGCAAGAACCGCAAGAGCAGCAACGCATCTACGTCCGATATCGCCCAGCTCCAGCAAGCTGGATTCGAAGTACGCGCGAAAACGGTTAACCCTGCCGTGAAAGACCGCGTATCAGCGATGAACAAAGCTCTGGAATCTGGTATGGTGATGGTTAATGAGCAGGCTTGCCCTGTCACGGCGCGTTGTCTGGAGCAGCAGGCCTACGACAAGAACGGTGAGCCGGACAAAGGCGGCGGTAACGACCACCAGAACGACGCCACCACGTACCCGATTGCATACGAAATGCCGGTTGTTAAACCTGTGATTAATATCCCTGTGAGATTTGCGCTATAGCGTGGAGAACAAAATGCAAGAAATTCAATTCGTAGAAACATCAAGAACTGTGCGCAAATTCGGTATTTCTATCGAGCATAATACCGCCGAGATTGCACGGTTTTGCGGAATGCCGATATCTTTCCTCACATTACCGGGAAAAGAGAAGCATGGAGATACAAAAGCAAGGATACCAACCTTACGCGGGGAAGTATTAGCTTCTGTAGGCGACTGGGTGTGTAAGGACTCCGACGGCAATCTTTCTGTGCGAGAGGGTTAAAACTAATGGCTATCACCGCTAACGACAACAGCGTCAGAACTAAACACCGTGAGTGGCAATTCCACTACGAAAAATGGAAGAAGGTTCGTAACGCTGTTGCGGGCGACCTTATCAGCTACCTGCGAAACGTAGGGCTTAACGAGCCGGATAAGAAATACGGCGAAGCGCGACAGGCTGAATACGAGCAGGGTGCGATATGTTATAACTTCACAAAACGCACCTTGTCCGGCATGGTCGGCAGCGTAATGCGCAAAGACCCTGAGCAGATTATCCCACGGGAACTTGAGTATCTGCTGGCGAACTGCGATGGTTCCGGCGTCGGCCTGTGGCAGCACGCTCAGGACACTCTGATGGAGATTGACGCTATCGGTCGTGGCGGTCTGCTTGTAGACGCCCCTGAAACTGGCGCGGCTACGGCTGCCGAGCAGAACGAAGGTCTGCTAAACCCGGTTATCGCATTCTACACGGCAGAGAACATCATCAACTGGCGCATGAAGCGATTCGGGTCTGTCAACCGCGTAGTTATGATTGTCCTGCGCGAAGTGTGGGATTATTTCGAATCTGACGATGAATTTGTCGTCAAATACGGCGAGCAGTATCGCGTGCTGGACATTGACGAGAACGGCAACTACCGCCAGCGTCTGTATAAGTTCAAGGCTGAAGGTGGCGACGCCGAACCAGTAGAAACTATCTACCCTGAACTTGGCGACCAGCTCAAAGGTAAAATCCCGTTCACGTTCATCGGTGCGAGCAACAACGATGCTACGGTGGACGATGCGCCGCTGCTGCCGCTGGCAGAACTGAATATCGGGCACTTCCGCAACAGCGCGGATAACGAGGAGTCGAGCTTCGTCGTGGGCCAGCCGACGCTGTTCATCAGCCCCGGCGAATCCATGAACTTTACACAGTTCCAGGAAGCCAACCCGAACGGTGTTAAGATGGGTAGTCGTACTGGCCACAACATCGGCGCAGGCGGCAGCGCACAGCTTATCCAGGCCGAGGCAAACAACCTGGCCAAGCAGAACATGCTGGACAAAGAGCAGCAGGCCATCCAGATTGGCGCGCAGCTTATTACACCGACGCAACAGATTACTGCCGAGTCTGCACGTCTCCAGCGCGGCGCGGATACGTCTGTAATGGCAACAATTGCGCGCAACGTTAGCATGGCCTATACTGAAGCTCTGAAGTGGGTTGCTGCGATGATGGGCCTGCGCGAAGGCACAGAGATTGAGTTCAAGCTGAATATGGACTTCTTCCTGCAACCGATGACTGCACAGGACCGCGCCGCATGGATGGCTGATATCAACGCAGGCTACCTGCCGCAAACAGCTTACTACGCAGCGTTGCGCAAAGCCGGTGTTACCGACTGGACCGACGAAGATATCCAGAACGCCATCGCCGACCAGCCGCTGCCGAGTGTGACGACGGTTCGGGGTGAAATCCCGGCTTCAGCTAACACGCAAGACCAGCAAAACGGTGGTGATGCGAATGCCCAGAACCGAGTTTAAAATATTCATCGTGGCCGCTGTTGCGGTCACAATCTACATGTGGTGGTGCCTGTGAGCAAACTGTCGGAAACTATCATTAGCCACCAAATATGGCTTCAGCGGCTGTCTACCCAAACGGCTAGCTTATCCATACCTTTTGTAAACAGAATGCGGGATGAAGTACGAGAGGCAGTTCTTAAGTTCGGTGATGATGCCCGAACTACAAAGAAACTCAACAAGATGTTGGAAAGTCTTGACAGCGTTCTGGGCGATGTTACGGGGGACTGGAAAAAGACCATCGAAAAAAGTCTAAAAGACATCGCTGACTATGAAAATAAGTGGTTTATTCACACTTTACAGGATAATACCCGAGAGAAGACGTATATATCCGGCCCATCTCTTGAGGATTTATGGTCACATGTAAAGTTTACCCCGCTCGCACTCAACGATAAACCTACGGGCCTAATCGACATGCTCGACGGATGGACCATTAGCGAGAAAAACCGATTAGTTCGTGGGGTTCAATCCGGTTTTGTACAGGGGCAAACCACCCGGCAGATATTTAGTCAGGTGGCCGGCGCGGGAGGTTTAGCAGATATATCCGAACGTAATGCAATGACGGTAGTCCGGACAGCAGTAGCCCACGTATCAAACACTACACGCCAGGAAGTGTATGACAGCAACTCAGATATCATAGATAAATATCAATGGGTGTCCACACTTGATAGCAGAACATCAACTGTCTGCCGTTCACGAGATGGCCAAAAATACCCTGTCGGTAAGGGGCCGCTTCCACCCGCGCATCCTAATTGTCGGTCTACAACTATTCCCATTATCGCGGATGATTTCCTGGACTTCCTTGATGAGGGTGCTACCAGGGCATCCCGAGGAGCGGACGGCGGTAAACCTATAGACGCCAACACCACCTACTACGACTTCCTGAAGCAACAACCTGCATGGTTCCAGGATGAAGCGCTCGGGCCGGTTCGCGGAAAGATTTTCCGTAATAGTGGAATATCCCCGGAAGAATTCCGTACAATCTCAGTTGATGGCTTCGGAAGGCCTCTTACACTAACCGAAATGGCCGCGCTGGATAAACGCGTAGCCGATTATCTAGCTAAGCCCGATGCCGCGCCTAAATCGAGCGCAGTAACTAGTGCAGAAAGTGTAGCTAAAGCGAACAAGGCGTTTATAGATAAATCCAAGCCTATAAAATCGAGGGATGAAGAGAAAGCGCTAACCCAACCAAAAGCGGACGCTCTTATTTCAGTTCCGGACAATCAAGAAAAATTGTCATCGGCTCCTGCGGTCCGAAAATTAACTTCGGAACAGATTGCCGCAGTGGAGTACTATAAAGGGGACGGTTTCTATAACGATAACCGAATTCTTAGAAACCCAGAAGATTTTACAAAATCTGAACTCGCCCAGGCAAAAGCAAATGCTGAGCGAATAAATTCGGCAATTGACTCAAGTAAGACAACTAAGGACCACTCTTTCTACAGGGGTGTTCGTAGTTCTGAGCTCTACAATTCGGCAGAGAGCTTAGTGGGTGGAGAAATTTACAACAGAACCGTGCAAAGCACCACCTATTCGAAAGGTATGGCCGAGTCTTACGCAGGATTGATTGGAGGCTATAGTGCCGAGCCGGGTAAATCTGTGCTATTTAAGATAAATACGCCCAAAGGTTCAAGCGCACTTAACGTTGCGGATTTAACTAACATAAACTCTTCTGAAAAAGAAGTTTTATTAAAAGCCGGCAGTAAATACAAGGTGCTTAAGGTGACGAATCACGGGCATTATAAAGAGATAGAGGTGGAGTATGTTGAAAGTGACGGAAAGATTTAACGACCGAATGCGTACAAATGATGATGAAATTAAAAAAAACATCGAAGATGCTAAGTTAACCAAGAAACAAAAGGAGTAATTATGTCTGGTTTCTTTTCTGTTACAGATGTTCCTTCACGCCGCGTTGTTCAGTACAAGCGCGTTTCTGGTTCTGCCGAGGGTGCGGTTTACCTGGAAGATGAATCGGTGCTGGGTAAAGCCGTAGACGAGATGCCTTACGCGGATAAAACCGGTATCGCGGTATCATCTGGCGGCGCTCTGTTTGAAGTTGCATATCTGCCGGATGCTGGCGACGTGTATTTTGCAACACAACCAGAAGACGCACAGCTCGGAACTACGGCAACCACTCTGACTGCATCACCGAAGGCCGGTAAAGCGCCGTATGCTATTCAGTGGTACAAGGACGATAAACAGGTTGTTAACGTGCCTGATGGCGGCGAGAAGCTGAAAGTAACGGAACCGGGTAAATATTTTGCTGTGGTTACTGATGCCGGTGGTACACAAGCCTTTTCCCGCGCAGCGGAAGTGAAGCCTAAAGCTACTGAATAAATTATTCCTTATACCTGGAATAACTGGAATAAAGCCCGCGTTATGCGGGCTTTTTGTTTACCAGCACGCCCGATACGTGGTACATAGATTAGGATTAATCCTAATTCACAGGGTCGGTATGAAGATAACAGACGAGCAGCTCAAAGAATGTATAAACGCGGCGATGACCATCAAGCAGATTTCGGACAAATATGGAATTTCCACCCGTAATGTTAGCATACGCAAAGCGCGTCTGGCGCGGAAAGGGTTAGGGCATGGAGGGGATGCGTCGCGTCTGGTGCCGGATGGTTATAAAATTAAAGGGACTTCGACGCTTACGGACGCCTCCGGCAACACTAAACTGCAATGGGTAAAAACTGACACCGACGCCGAACGCCAGTACGAGCTGATGAAAGCTGCCGTTGATGGACTATGCTCTGAGATAGCTCCGGCGGTGCGAACCCCGGCACCAAAGAAAAAGCAAAACGAAAAGCTCCTCAACCTCTACACCGTATCCGATTTTCATCTTGGTATGTTGGCCTGGGCGGACGAAACTGGCGATGACTGGGATATGCGTATAGCTGAGGATTTATTCGCCAGATGGTTTGACGCAGCATTTCAGCAAGCACCTGATGCGGCAACCGGTGTAATAAACCTGCTCGGTGATTTTGCACACTTCGATAGTCTTGACGCCGTCACACCGTCGAGCGGCCATGTCCTGGACGCCGACACGCGCTACCAGAAGCTGGTACGTTACATGATTCGTATGGTGCGTCGTATTATCAGCATGGCACTGGTTAAGCACAAGCTGGTGAAACTGTTAATTGTGCAGGGCAACCATGATGAGAGCGGCATGATTTGGCTAGCGGAGATGTTCCACACGCTTTATGGTAATGAACCTCGTGTACAGGTTGATACGTCTGCCGATGTGTACAAGATGGTGCAACACGGCAGAACGACGCTGTTCTTCCATCATGGTCATAAATGTAAGTTTGACGCTATCGAACCCGTCATGATTGCCAAGTTCCGCAAAGCCTTCGGCGAAAGTGAATACAGCTACGCGCACGTCGGCCATTTGCATCACCAGAAAATTGTCGAGTCCCGTAATATGGTTGTGGAGCAGCACAGGACTTTGGCGGCCAAAGACGCCTACGCATCTCGTGGAGGGTGGATGAGCAAACGCAGCGCCAATGTGATTACCTACAGCGCAGATTTTGGAGAGGTAGGACGGATAACCATCTCACCGGAGATGTTGCAGTAAAAATGACGCCCGCTCTATGCGGGCTTTTTGTTGAGCGTCTTCTTATACACGGCGGCAGCAATCATCCCGGCTTTAGCCCGGGAACAACCACGCTTAATGGCGAGAGCCGCAGCCTTTCTAGAAGCTTTGATGGCTGCTTCTTTTGTTACGTCTGCTCGCGATTCACCCGCTGCCAACATCTGAGAATATTCACTATAAAGATTCATATTAATACTCCTGCAAATAAAAATTAGTATACTATTATTCCGGTTATTCCACAAATAAAAATAATTAGGAATAAATTATTCCAAAAGTTGATTATTTACAAATATCATGATAAACTCAGACCGTTCTTCGAACGCAGGGCGTTGCGAAGCGAGTCGGCATTAAGCCGAAACGATGCAGAGTCAACAACCGTAAGGCGTCAGGTCTGTTTAAACGCAGCTTGAATCAAAGAATCTTTTGTCCCTCAACGACTTACGGCAACAATGATTCTTAGTTTGCTGCCGAACAAGAAATGGTGTGGGGTTCGCTTTGGGCTACCCCCACTGTTTCGGAGGGGTGGGAGAAACAATGAATCTTAAAATTATTGCGGCAGTCGTAGCTATGTCAGTGCTGGCAGCCTGGTGCTACGGGAAATGGAATTATCACGCTGGCTGGAGTGAAGGCCGCGCAGCACTGGTAGCTGAACAGCAAGCTAAAGCACAGGCCCAACTCGCCAAACAAACAACACGGCAGCAAGCCAACGATTCGAAGGCCGCCGCCGCTGATGACGAAGGTCGAGCAAAAACAGTAACCATCACTAACGAGGTTGTTCGTTATGTTAAGACGCCTGGTCGCAATGTCTGCACTTTCGATGACGCTCGCGTCGTGCTCAAATCCCGCGCCGTTGACAATGCCAACAATATCCCCCAGTTTGATGACGCCGCCGTGCAAACTTCTGCCGCCGTCGGCCAACGCTGATGAGGATTTGTCGATTGATGTGCAGAACGCGGAGTGTGTCCGCCAGTTAAGGCTGAAGGTTTATCAGTTGCAGGACTGGGTTAGGAACGTGACGACAGAATGAGAAAAGCCCCTTACGGGTCTTTGTTATTTTATTAGTTTTAACGACTGAATTGGCCCTGCGTAACCATAAATTACATCGCGATAGCGTGCATCACTTCCCAGGTAGAACCAGTCGCCGTCTATCCACATAAGTAGAACTTGTTTTGCAAACGGAACGTCGCAATCCGGGTTAACCCAGCACAGATATTTACCGTTTTCAGAAGGACTATCGCCGTCTATATAATTAATCATTTTCCTGTACCCTCTCGTTAAGTTGCCCCTAACAATACTTTAATATTGTTACACTGTCAACAGGAATAGTTGCCTTTCATACTGGAATAAT